>JDSF01000084.1_pt1 | contig 76920 bp, 70 predicted proteins | sample 199441 | NCBI WGS metagenome assembly JDSF01 (sample SAMN02592751, study PRJNA231836) | bioreactor metagenome | isolation source: continuous culture bioreactor denitrification-DNRA | place: Germany: Bremen
TTTTCAATGCTATTGATAATGTAAGCTTAGATTCAATGGCAAAGCTAGATGTAGATCAGACATTAAAAGGAGGCGTATTTGATAGCAAAAGCCTTGAAGGTATTAAGTCGGATGTGTCAGCAATAATAGCACCTAGCAATTTCTATATGGAAGTCGAAGGTTTTACCGATTCGTCTGTTGGACGTACTAAGCTTAAGTATAATATATTCTATAAGGAAGCCAATGTGAGAATTGATACCTTTTGGAGTGATAGAAATGTCTCTTATTCAATTTATAATCAGCAAGATGATGCCACTTTAACTCGTATGTTGTTGTATGCCGATTATGAGGAATACATTAAAGGCAATATGCTTCCTATAAGATTGCTTAATGTGGCTTATTTGGAACAACTTGAGATTGATGATGAGACTGAACTGTTCACAGCAAATTATGATAGCCTTAATGGTGAGCAAGTTCTATACATAAAAAGCAGTATGAAGAACGGTATTACGACACAGATGTGGTACTCACTTAAATATTTGGTACCTATTCAGTTCGAGGAAACATGGATTGAGGATGGTGAAACTTCGACAATAAGTTGGTCCGTAACCTATGAGGATATTGACACACTAGAGGATTCACTATTTGAGATTCCTGATGATATTGATTTGCTTAGTCAATCACCAAATGCAGAGGATTATTATGGTGTTGATAACGGGACAACAAGGGAACAGCTGCTATATGAAGTTGCTACACTTGATGTTGATGAAATAGGTATTGGTGGAATGACTCAGATATTCTATTATTCAGATTCAAGCTATGACCTATTGGTTGCTTATTTTAATGGCTTACTCTTTGGCACTGAAGGTTATTCATTGTCAGAAGGCGAAGAGATGACAGCAATTGATGGAACTCTTAACGGGGATAATGTGATTGTCATTGTGAATAATTATATGAAATACGAGCCAGAAGTAGGAATGAATGGTGTGAATGTGAATTATTATAAATAAATCATAACTATTTAGAGGGGTGATTCAATATGCTATAATTTAGAGGGAGGCATGCTATGCATAGATTTCTAAATTATTTTGGTTATGACCAAGAAGCGGATGCCAAACATCGCTTTACATATATTATTAACCTTACGAGCATTGGACTAGTGCTTCTATTTTCAGTGTTCTTTTTTACTTGTTGTAAAATCTTTATACGTTAATTTATTTACCGCTTTTACCTTATTGATGTTCCTTCTAGTATTCCCATTGATGAAAAATAAAATGTATATGGCAGCCAAAATAATGATGTTGTTAGCTTTCTTTATACAGGAATCTAGTATAGTATTTCTATGGTTTCCTAGAGAAAGTAATATTAATTATTTCTACTACATCGTTGCCCCAATATCTTTCTTTGTGTCAGATTTCTCAATTCTTAAAGAGAGAATATATATTATTGTTGCCAATCTAATTGCTGTGGTCCTACTTGTTGCCAGCGAGGTCTATCCATTGATGAACTTGGTTCAAATATCAGATGGGATGATACACATATTCAGCGTCATGAGTGTTTTATCAACTATTTTGTCTATAACAATTATTTTTTTTACTTCTATGCAAACAATTTATCGAGTACTTACAAAGATTTATTAACCCTTGCAGGTACAGACAGTTTAACCGGTATTGCTAATCGCCGAGTTCTATTTGAAGAGGGCAAGAAATATTTTTCTTTGACAAGGCGTTATGATCGTTCCTTTTCTTTAATGCTTCTTGATATTGACTTCTTTAAGAATATCAACGATACTTATGGTCACCCAGTTGGGGATGAAGTGTTAGTGGAATTGGCAGAAGTTATCAGTAAAAATATCAGACATGATGACTTATTCTCAAGATATGGTGGCGAAGAGTTTGCGGTTTTGCTCAAAGATACAGATGCCCTGAGCAATATCATTGTGGCAGATCAGCTTCAGAAATTAATTAGCAAACATAAGTTCCATTTGAATGGTGAAGAGGTTATTGCCTTGACTGTCAGTGTTGGTATTACAACATATACATCGGATTTCAATAACTTTGATGAGATGGTGGTATCAGCTGATAGGGCTTTGTATGAGGCAAAAGAAAGTGGTCGTAATAAGGTGGTTGTAAGGTGAAGTTGATAAACCTATTAACAATGTGGATGAGTATGGGACGACTGATTGGCAATGATTATTGGTAATTGACAAAGTGTCAGTCGTATGATATTGTTGTTCAAAAGTGATAACATTGGAGTGATGATATGAGAGAAGTAAAAGATCCAGAAGTTAGAAAAGCTGAGATAATCCAAGCGGCGAAAGTGTTATTTGCAACAAAGGGTTACCTCAAAACAACAACCCAAGATATTATTGATGCCGTAAAAATGTCAAGAGGACTCCTATATTATCATTTTAAATCTAAGCAGGACATTTTGTATTATATTGTGGAAAGTCATACTAGGCCATTGCTTTTAACTCTAAAAGAAATTGCATATGATTATGACTTGGATGCAGAAGAAAAAGTACGGCAATTTGTTCATGCAACATTAATTAGTGAAGATTCAAATCAAGGTGAACAGATTGAGAGTCAGGCAATCCAAGCGGCAGTTATTCTGCCTGAGAATACCTTTATGATGGATCAGATTAATCACAAGTTAGCTGCTGAAATGACAGAGTATATGACTCGCATTATTGTAGAAGGTAATGAAACAAATTCATTTGATGTGGCTTATCCACGTGAAGTTGCTACATTTTTGATGACAGCCTTTCCTTTCGTTGCAAATAGCAAAGAGTTGGCTATTATGGATGTCGAAGTCATTAAGCAGTATTTGCTTGGTTTTGAAGAATTATTAAACAAGGTATTGGAAAAAAAAATATTCTGATTTGAAGCTGTAGAATTTATCTGCAGATTCTTTTTGGCACACGACTGACAAAGTGTCAGTGAGAAGGAGGAAATAATGAAAAAATTAACGAAAATACTGATAATGGTTGTTGTACTACTTAATGTAACATCGATGATGGTAAATTCTGAGGATTTAAGAACACCTTCGGGCATACCTATTAATGAGCTTGAAAGTATTGTAGATGAATTTGCAAAGACAAATTTATCATCATCTTCACCTGGTGCATCGGTTATCATATTCAAAAACGGCCAAATAGTTTTTAGTAAAGGGTATGGATATGCAGATGTTGAAAATAGGGTTGAAGTGAATGTGGATGAAACAGTATTTGAAATCGGATCAATTACCAAACTTTATACATGGGTAGCTATTATGCAACTGGTTGATTCAGGAGATATTGACCTTGATGCCAGTGTAGCAGAATACTTACCAGATAGTTTTAATAATCAGGTGACTTTTCAACAGGATTTTACATTGCGGGATATGATGAATCACTCTGCTGGGTTTGGTGAGTATATTTTTGATGTTATTGCTTTTGATATAGATGATATCACTACACTGGAAGAAGCACTTTTAGGACAACGTCCTATTCAATACTATGATGTTGGGAGTGCTAGCGCCTATAGTAATTACACATCTGCCCTTGCTGGTCTTGTGATAGAGGAAGTCACAGGAATGAGTTACGATGAATACATACAGACAGAGATATTTGATAGACTTAGTATGAAACATTCAGCGGTGGATTCAACACTTAGCAACCATAAAGTTATGAGAGCAAATAAGGCTCATGGATATGTGTCAGACGGGCAGGGTGATTTCTATAAGAATAAATGGTCATATATTTCATTAGCACCTGCAGGATCAATAAATAGTATTGCTACAGACCTTGCCAAATTTGCGATGGCGATTGTTGACAGGCAGCACCCCTTATTTGAGAATGAAAGTACAAGTCTTCAGATGATGTCACCGAGCTATGATATAGGCAGTTCATTTGTTGGCACCGCCCATGGTTTCTTTGAGTACGATGGTAATAGCTACACCATAGGTCATGGCGGCAATACAGCAGCATTTTCAAGTCAATTGACCCTTGTTCCAGAGGAACAATTCGGTATGGTGGTATTAACGAATGTTAAACAGGAAATGTCATTCATGTTTGGACTACAAAAAATGCTAATGGGGACATCTCAGATTGAAACCAATGAGCTAGCAACATCATTGCCCTCATCAGAGCATGTAGAGGGGAAATATGTACCGTATCAAAGAAATGTTGGATATATGCTCGATTTCTTTAGGTATTTGGGCCTGTACCAAGTTTCTAGTCCTAGAGAAAATGAAATAGTAATGTCTGTTGGCAGTGTTCAAGCTAATTATTTACAGATAGCGCCATACAAGTACAAGCTTATAGAAGCCAATCATATCTTAATGGATTATGGCTATGATGAATTGTCTTTTGTCGTTAAAGATGGACGTGTTGAAGGCATATCTGTGGGACATGGGCTCGATTTATCTATATTACCAAATGATAGAGCTGAGTGGGTATTGATAGCAAGCGCCATTGCTGTAATCATTTTAGTGTTATTCAATGCGCTTGGACTAATCAGATTTGTTATTGAATTTATGAGAAAAAAACTAGAGAGGGGCGGAAGGCTAGGTGATGTTCTGAGGATTATGCTTTTTAGTAATTGTACTATGCTCATCAACAATATCCTATGTATTGGCAGAATAGTTGCCAACAATTTCAGAGCTTACTCAGAAATAAAACCCCACTTGGTAGTGAATTATCCTCTGGCCCTTGTATTTGTTGTATTGGCATTTGTTTGGATTTGGTATTACCGCAAAGAAGAATCTGCCCCTAGAAGTGTATTGATTAGATATGTTTATACAGTGGTGAGTGGTTTGGTTCAGATGGTCCTTCTATACCATTGGAATTTTTTTTGTTGTGTAGGAAGAGGTATATGTTTTATTAAGATGGCTTACCCCGTATATCTGATGGTCTACAATTCCTGAATTGCTTATAGATACGGCTAAAATAGCTTGAATCATTATAGCCGACAGCATAGGCAATTTCACTTACAGAGAGATCTGATTCTTTTAGAAGATAATCAGCCTCCTTTAGCCTTATGGTGTTGATAAAATGATTGACTGTATGACCGGTCATTTGCTTAAAGGACCTACAAAAATGATATTTGCTGATATGAACCCGTTGACTCAGCTTATCTATAGTTAAATCTATGTTGTAGTTTTCTAGGATATAGCTGATGGTTTCGTTAAAGAAGGCCATGGCTTTCCTGCGATGTTTCATTTGTGTATCTGTGAGTATTTCGGAGATATGATAACGCAGCAGGGTTACGATGAGGTCAAACAGTGCTGATTTTATGGCGAGTTCATAACCTACATCTTTGACGGCGTATTCATGGGTCAACCTAGAGATGCAGACATCAATTGCTTTATTCTCAATAATATGATGGGTGAACAAAATACGGTTATCGATAATTGGACTAATGTACTTGGCATCACATAAGTCTAGGAAACGACTGTTAAGGATGTGAGGATCCAAGATGATGCAATCATAAGCAAGCTCATCACTTCGATTTTCCAAGCTGTGCATTTCGTTACAATTAACCACAATTAAGTCACCAGCATTACCAATAAAACTATGGCTGCCTACTTGAAATTCTCCACTACCTTCTGTAATGAAGAGAAGTTCAATCTCGTTGTGCCAATGGGAGACAATACATGGTTTGCCTATACCAAAGTGGTTGAATTGAAGCACCTTCATTGGAAAATCCCTGTTGGGCATTGTCATGGTTTCTTTGTAATGATTGTCCATACTTTTGACCTCCGATTTGTAGTAGAGAGCAATATAATCCTATTTGATAGCAAGTAAGTAATTGCTGCATATGGCTCATATACCTATAATAATAGATAGAATAGCATTTGAAAAGGAGAATATCTATGAATTATGCAATTATTGGATGTGGTATGAGGATAGCAGGATTGTCCGAAAGGTTAAATAAGTATGGTGATGTGAATCTAATTGGCGCGTTTGATCCGTCTAGAGAAAATGTCCAGCGTCTGCTTAAGAACTCAGGCGTTAAAGATGGTCTTATATATGAGTCTTATGAAGCACTATTGGAAGATGAAAAGGTGGATTGGGTTCTAATTGGATCACCAAACCATGTTCACAGAGAACAGATAGTCAAAAGTATTAAATCAGGAAAGCATATCTTTTCAGAAAAACCTATTGCAACTACCATTGAGGATTTAAAAATTATTAAGGATGTGGTAGACGGTAGTGACAGATTATTTGCTACAGGATTTACTTTAAGGTATGCAACTATATATCGAGAAGCAAAGAACATTATTGCTAGTGGAAAACTGGGTGAAATTGTGGCAATCAATGCCAGTGAAAATATCACACCAGCTCATGGTGCATACATCATGAGAAACTGGCGACGTAAAAAGGCGTATGCTGGTCCTCACGTGCTTGAAAAGTGTGTCCATGATTTGGATATCCTTAATTGGCTAACGGACTCCTATCCAGTAAGAATCCAGGCTATAGGGGGCAATAAATTTTTTGTGGATAAAAATGCGGGAATGTATGATGAACTCGAGGATAGTTATGAATGGAATAAGGGCTTTATTGATGATCCTTCTTTCTGTCCTTTTGAAAATGGTCATGACAATCCGTTTCTGAGCGACAAGACCATTGAGGATCAGGTGATGGCCATCATGGAATATGATAACGGCATTCAGGTTCAGTTTCAGGCAACAACTAGCAATATTATGCCTGAACGCAGACTTTATCTGACATGTACAGAAGGAAATCTGATTCTAGAGCTTTACTCAGGAACCTTAATCTACCAGCACATTTCTGATGATGCCCCTACAGACTTGAGTTTTGTTGGTGGTGGTCATGGCGATGGTGACGAGATTATCATGAAAGAACTTCGAGACTCTATGGTCAACGGTACCGCACCTGTTTGCTCAGGTGAAGAAGGACTTAGAAGCGCCGTTGCAGCTATTGGAATTGAACAGGCACGCAATGAAGGGAAGACGATTGAACTGCATGAGGTTTGGCGTGAGCTAGGTGTATGTTAATGACGAGATTCTATTAGACTTCGTCTGCTGTGTGCGTAGCACTTTGTACTTTTCTTGGAAAGTCATATTTTTTAACAAGTCAAATTGGTACATTTTAACTTGTAGTATTGAAACTTTCCAAGAAAACGAGCGAAGTTATGACAAGTCATAAACGAGTTATGCCTCTCTTCTTGTATTTCACAGCCCGTTACTTCAGCTATGCTTCAACACTTGAACTCCCGACCCCTAGGGGTCAGAAGTCAGTTCTCGTTTCAAGCAAAAAAAAACAAGTCCCAGATAAATCTGGAACTTGTCTTTTTTAGAGCGCGAAACGAGATTCGAACTCGCGACCCTCGCCTTGGCAAGGCGATGCTCTACCACTGAGCCATTCGCGCATACAGTGTGCCTCTCTCTGAGGCAAGTGTTATTATAGCAACTTAGTGGGCCAGGGTCAAGTGTTTTTTTGTGAAAAAACCGAAGTTAATGTAAATGTGTATGAAAAAAAATGCTATACTAGTATGGCTGCTCGGTCAGCAAGGAAGAATGTAACTTAATTATGGATTACCAAAGGAGATTAATATGATTTCAAAAATAAGCAATGGTCAAATAGCAATTGAAGTGAATTCTATGGGCGCGGAATTATGGAGCCTTAAAAAAGTTGGCAATGAGTTTGAATATTTGTGGCAAGGTGACGCGACATATTGGACAAGCCGTTCACCAGTTCTATTTCCAAATGTAGGTGCTGTAAAAGATAACCAAATGAAAGTTGAAGGTAAGACATACCCACTTGGCAATCATGGATTTTCTAGAAAAATGTCCTTTGATTTAGTTGATCAAAAGGAAAATAGCCTAACTTATAGCTTGAAAGCAACAGATGAAACAAAAAACATGTACCCATTTGATTTTGAATTGTTGCTATCTTACTCTATTGATGCTACTTGTGTAACAATTGATTATACAGTCAAGAACTTAGACACCAAAGAAATGTACTTTCAATTAGGCACACACCCAGGCTTTAATTGTCCAATGAATGAAGCCCTTAAGTTCGATGATTATTATTTGGAACTTAATGAAGACGAAGAAGCAAAGAGACTTTTCTTTGATGATGCAAACTTACTGATTACAGATAAAGAAGAAGCGGGCTTAAGTGGAAATACCATTGCATTAAATCATGAAATGTTCTATGAAGGTGCAGCCATATATAGAAATCTAAAGTCAAATGAAATTACATTGAAGACGGATAAAGACAATAGTTTTGTAAAACTAAGTTACAACAAATTCCCGTATTTAGGGGTATGGCAGAAACCAGATGCACCATACATTTGTATTGAACCGTGGTATGGCATCAGTGACGAAGATAATTATGAGGGTGAATTCAAAAACAAGGAAATGATGATTACTCTTGACACTGATAAAGTTTATGAATGCTTTATGAAGATTGAGATTTAATAGTTTGTCATCTGAAAAAAAAGTAAATACATGTTATGCAGATAAGAGCACTTAGCCATCTTACAGATTGGTTAAGTGCTTTTATTATATACTAAGAGCGTGTCCAGCAAAGCTGGTCACTTGCATGTCGGTGAAAGTCCGATTCACGTAACCGCCAAGGGGCGTGATAGATATATGGCCAATTATTGGTGAGAACTGATGGTTGAAGCGTCATGAAAATGGACCCAAGTGGTTCTATCAAAAGTGCAGACCGTAACATAAAGTGAATCCTGCAGCACTGTTAGAAAACCTCGAGAGAGGACAAAATGACTGACGAGCTACTTCTTATTTAGCGAAGTCATGGAAACCGAAGAGGAACTTGGAGCCTTTGGTGAAGAAGTCATCGGTGTATGGGGATCGGTATGTATTGAATGTAAGAGACCGGAACTGGAGAGGTCCTAACTGACACAGGTCACTGTAACGAGGAAACCTATAAGCGAAAGCGAAATGGTGGACTGTCGGAAGGAATTCGGAGGGGAACATAGTACCGATGATGATGGAGACAACAAAACTCCATCTATGGAAAGATTCCCTACTTAGTTCAAGTTTATGAAAGAGGTACGAGCGAGTGAATGTCATAAAGACTAACAACACCTTTGAAAAAAGTTCAAAAAACTCCAGAATAAACTATACCAATCAGCCAAGATGAATGGTGTCAGACGATTTCATGCTCTATTCGATAAGGTGTATCGTAAAGATGTACTTTATCTGGCATGGCACAAGGTAAGAGCAAATCAAGGAAGTGCAGGTATTGATAAGAGAACCATAGAAGACATTGAATTCTATGGGGTGGAGAAACTTATTGAAGAGATTCAAGATGAATTGAAACAAGGTAAGTACAATCCACCACCTGTGAGACGCGTGTACATTCCGAAGAAAGACGGAGCAAAACGACCGTTAGGAATTCCTACAGTCAAAGACCGAATCATTCAAACAGCAACAAAGATAATCATCGAACCTATATTTGAGGCAGACTTCAAAGACTGTTCTTATGGCTTTAGACCAAAACGAAATCAACATCAAGCTTTAGAAGAAATACGAAAAGCCTGTAACAACAATGGTAATTATGTATTAGATGCAGATATCAAAGGGTACTTTGATAATCTAAATCATGAAAAGTTATTGATGTTGGTTGGACAAAGAGTCAGTGACAAACGTGTGTTGAAACTGATAAAGAAATGGCTGAAAGCTGGAGCAATGGAAAATGGAGTCAAAGTAGCAAGTGATACAGGAAGCCCTCAGGGTGGCGTTATATCACCATTGCTAGCAAATATATACCTTGATTATTTAGACAGTAAATGGGATAAACACTTTAGCCATTTAGGTCGCCTCATCCGCTATGCGGATGATTTTGTGATTGTTTGCAAGAATCACAAAAAATGTATCAAATAGCTACAAAGCTGTAAGAATGATAATGGAAAGACTAGGGTTGGAACTTAACCAAAAGAAGACAACGATAATCAATCTTTGGCAAGGAAAAGCTGGTTTTGACTTTCTTGGTTATCACAACAGAAAAGTCAAATTAAAAGCCAATGATGGTCGAGTTTACTATGCTTTAGAACAATGGATTTGCAAGGATGCTATGAAAAGAGTAAAAGAAAGAGTTAAAGAGACACTAAAGGATGCAACACTGTACCAAGACCTTGAGGAAGTCATAAAAAGGCTTAACAGAAAGATTGATGGATGGAGAAACTATTATTATAGGTCGCCAAAGAGAGTGCTATTAAGGCTTGACCGATATATTCTTATGCGTCTACTGTACTGGTACAACCGAAAACATCAGTCGATAAGTAAGAGAAAGAATTATGGAAATCTTATGGTTAAATTCAAGAGTCTAGGATTAAGGAGAGTTGCATTTGCATCGTAATGCAGATGGAAGAAGAACTTCGGAAAGCCGTATGAGGGAGAACCTCACGTACGGTTTGATGAGGAGGTTCTGGCAGAGGTTATGCCAAAGCCAGAACTTTACTCTACAATTGCTTTGAATTCAATTAATGAAATTGTAACGTTTTCATTAATGCTTTGGTAAATTTCTTATAATACGACCGAAAATGGGCGAAGCCCATAGAGATACGAAGCATCTTTCTTGTTATAAAAACAGCAGTAACAATTATGGTTCAGTAATCAAGGCGTATATGTGTGGCGTAAAATATATTGCATAACATAGTAAATTGGGGATATATTAGCGCAATTGCGTAAATGACAAAAAAGAATGCTGATAAAATTGATTGAAACTATAAATAGTAGTACAATAAATTTGAAGGAAGCGATTTTATAGGATGATTTCATAGGCTATAGAAAAAATCTCAAGCAGGAAGGAAGAGTGACAATGATTATTGGGGTACCAAAAGAAATTAAGAATAATGAGAACAGAGTTGCACTAACACCAGCAGGTGCACATAGTTTGGTGGAACAAGGCCATAAGGTCTTTATTGAAGAGAATGCTGGGATTGGCAGTGGTATAAGTGATGAAGCTTATGTAGAGGCTGGTGCTGAAATACTTGGAGCGGCTGATGAAGTGTTTGCTATTGCAGACATGATTATGAAAGTCAAAGAGCCGATTCCAGAAGAATATCACAGGTTAAAAGAAGGGCAACTTCTCTATACCTACCTTCATTTGGCACCAAACAAAGAACTGACTGACCTTTTGGCCAAGAAGAAGATTACGGCTATAGCTTATGAGACAGTTCAGCTTGATGATGGCAGTTTACCACTATTAACGCCAATGAGTGAAGTGGCTGGAAGAATGGCTACTCAAGTTGGGGCTTTTATGCTTCAAAAATATACAGGTGGTAGCGGTGTTCTACTTGGCGGTGTACCAGGTGTTATGCCAGGTGAAGTCGTTATAATAGGTGCTGGTGTGGTTGGCATCAACTCAGCGAAAATGGCAGTGGGGCTTGGGGCTCATGTGACAATTCTTGATATATCTAAGAAACGTTTAGCTTATGTGGATGATATTTTCCACGGAAGAGTTGCAACACTTTATTCAAACCCTTATAACATTGCTCAGTCTGTGGCTAGAGCGGACCTACTGGTTGGAGCAGTCTTAATTCCAGGGGCCAAAGCGCCTAAGCTTGTAACAGAGGATATGGTCAAGACAATGAAAGAAGGTTCCGTGATTGTGGATGTGGCCATTGATCAAGGTGGTTCTATTGAAACAATTGATAGAATTACAACTCATGACAATCCTTCCTATGTTATGCACGGTGTTGTTCACTATTCGGTCGCGAATATGCCGGGGGCAGTACCTAGAACCTCTACATTTGCACTAACTGGTGTAACATTACCTTATGCACTTAAACTTGCTAAAAAAGGTTTTGTTCATGCTGTAAGAGAAGACAAAGCTTTATACAAAGGTGTAAACACTTATAAAGGCCATGTGACTTATGATCATGTCGCTGAGGCATTTGGTTATGAGACCATTGAACTGGAAGATTTGTTGTAAGCTCATCTTCGATTAGGATAGATTCTTTAGTAAATTATATTGGGCTATTATAGATTGAGTAAGAAAAGTGGGATGATTACAGTCATACAGTGATTGTAATCATCCCATCTTTTCGTTATAATAAAAATGACATAAAATGATACTTGAACGTAAATGTAGACGGGAGAACAAATGATAATCACTATTGCACTGAATCCTGGTATAGAGAAGAGGATAAAACTTAACAGCCTTGATGTTGGTAAGGAACATGATGTTGAAGCTTACCAGCTATCTATTGGACGAAGCAGTGTCTACTCTGCTTACATAATGAAGTTGCTTCAAGGCGATCCTTATGTCCTTGGTTTTGCAGGTGGTATTGGAGGACGGTATATCAAGAACTTCCTTGATAAAAACCGTATCAAATCCAATATGATTCTTGGGGACCAAGAGCTTGAATCTGTTTTCATATTAGAAATCCCTGGAAAAGAACCTACAAAATTAATAGATCATTCCCATATGCTTAATGATGTGGATGCTAGAAACTTTAGACATAAACTGATTGGTCATATTAATGAGAGCAATATTATTCTTCTAAATGGCGACACTTATGATACAACGTCTCTTGCGATTATGGAGGATACAATGAACCTTGCTAAAAAAGAAGGTAAACGGGTTGTCTTATCAGTTGAAGGAACCAGTATTACTGATTTTGTTAGCAGAGCGCCCTACGCATGGATTGTGGATGATGAGCAATTAAAGGTCCTTGGCATAACAGGTGATGAGGACAAAAGAATTAGAAATCTTCATCAATTTACCAAAGAACATGGCATTCATTACGCTTCTACCCAACAACTAATGGAATAGTAGGTGTATCCAAGAATAAGATATGCGTTGGCGTCTATGAAGATATTACAATTGATCAAGCATCATGGATGAAAGAAGCTATGGCAGGTGGCATTGCTATTGGAATCAAACGTAAATATGGTTTTGAGAAGATGGTTAAGCTGGCCACAGCTATTGGTGTTGCTATACATAGTAAGGACTATCCAAGCATCTGCACAAGAAAAGAAATAGATGACAAAATGAGAAAAAGTAAAATCGTCGAAATCTATAGCAAGGGTATCTACCATAATGGTGATACATGATGGACAACTACTTAACCATTAAAGAAGCTTTTGAAGGCTACTTCGAAGAGAAAAAGTCTAAATTTGTTAGTCATTTGATACCGATAGACTCAGAAAATGAAGCCAAAGCATTACTTGCAGACATCAAAAAAAAAGACTTGGGATGCTAACCATCATTGTTTTGCCTATGTTCTAAGTGGTCATCAAAAACTGGAACGCTATGGTGATGATGGTGAACCAGCAGGAACGGCTGGCATGCCAATTCTTGAAGTGCTTAGAGGCAGTGAATTAGAAAATGTGTTGGCTGTTGTCATTAGGTATTTTGGCGGGACCAAACTTGGCACAGGTGGTCTGGTTAGAGCCTATACCAAAGCAACACAGGATGTTATCTCAGAAGCTACAATAATTGAAAAAGGCACATATATAGAATATGATGTAGATGTTGCCTATACATTAAGTGGCAAGGTAGAGTACTATATACAAACAGAAAACCTACTGCTGCAATCAACAGATTACGGTGAAGGTGTTACCTATAAAATGGTATGTCCTAAGCCAAGATATGATATAGAAGTAGGGTCGTTAATTGAATTATGTAACAACAATATAGTTATTAAGAAAAATGATGAACATATAGGTTATATTGAAGAGGGTAATTTGATTAAAAATCTATGTTAGGAGCGTACTGTGGTATGGGGCAAGCAGACAAAATACTAAACGCCTTACGAATGGGAGTCATCCCAGAGGGCAGCGTTTCAAAGTTTATTGTTTCAAGAGAATCAGAGCAAAAAGAGGTTGAAGATTACCTCAAAGGCATAGCTTCAGGCGAAAGTCGGGTGAAGTTTATTCGTGGCGCTTATGGGACAGGGAAGACCTTTATGCTCAAATATCTAACAGAAGTGGCCCTTGAGAATAATTTCATCGTTGCCAATGTACCAATCCATAGTGGTTTTGGTTTTGCCAAGTTTGATGGTGTTTATACCAACATGATGACCAACATGGTTGTTGGAAAAGTAGACAAAAGTGGCAACCGTGAAGGTTCTACAAGCTTTGAAAGTATATTTGACAAGTGGATTCATGAATTAAAAGCAGGTGGTGACTTGAATGTGGCCACTCAAAATATCTATAAAGTCATCAAGGAACTTGGTGATTACAACAGCTCTTTTGCCAGTGTCTTGCTGGTCTATATTAGAGCCCTCATCAATCATGATTATGAATTATCATCCACAGCAGCTTCATGGATTAAAGGTGATAAGAATATGCCTTTCCATTTAAAGAAGAAACTCAATGTTAAGGGCTCTGTAGACAACGAGAATGCTTTGGACATCTTTAAAGGGTTTGTCCGAATGGTCCATCTGCTAGGATACAGTGGCCTTATCGTTGCTTTTGACGAAGCAGAAATCATGATGCAACAACGTGTGGACACTAGGCTCAAAGCCTACAGTAATATCAGACAGTTAATTGACTCGGCAGGCGGTGGAGAATTTAACAATGCAGGCTTTATCTTTGCTGGTACCAACGAATTCTTTGACGATGAGGAAAAGGGCCTTAAGTCTTATCAGGCCATTCACCAAAGGATAGGTGAAACCATTAAAAGTAAGAAACATCTTGATAATGTAAGACAACCAGTACTTACCATTGAAGCCTTTACCAAAGAGGACTTCACCAGCTTATCAAAGAAAGTATTGGAAGTTCACGAAGAGAAGTATGACTATACTTTTGATGGGTCTATAGAACACCTTGTTAACTTAACAATGCTTGAGTGTACCAAACAGTTACATGGTGAGCACTTGACCACAAGAGTATATCTTAAAAAGTACATTGAGTTACTTGATCTAATGCAGGACAATCCTGATTTGCCTATATTCAGGGCAATGCGCGGTCGTGTTGAAGGTTGATTTCCCGTTATGTATCTTAAAGTAGCATATCTAGAATGCTATATGATTAAAATAATCCTGTGGACTATCACCAAAAATGGTGGTAGTCTTTTGTTTATTCCCACATACTTCTTAAAAGGGGTTGAAAAAGTATTGGAATGGGTATATAATGACTTTATTAAGACAGAACAAAGAGGCTATGCATCGGTTGCACCGCAATTGTTCACGTGGAAAGTTTTCCTAGACATTAATGAAAACGTTTCAATTTCATTAATTATATTTGAAGGACTTTCCTAAGTAACGAGAAAAACCATACAAGGAAATCAAATTAGGAGGATTTATACAATGGCTGAATATTTTTCAGGGATTAACAAAATTACTTATGAAGGACCAGATTCAACTGACCCACTAGCATTCAAATACTATGATGCTGAGAAAGTTGTTGCTGGAAAGAAAATGAAGGACCACATGCGTTTTGCTATGAGTTACTGGCATACAATGACAGGTGGGGGTAATGACCCATTTGGTATGGCAACAATGGAAAGACCTTACAACAACTTAGATGGTATGGAACTTGCAAAAGCAAGAGTTGACGCTGCCTTTGAACTAATGATTAAACTTGGCATCGAATTCTTCTGTTTCCATGACCTTGACATAGCTCCAGAAGGTGATTCACTTAAAGAAAAACTTGAGAACTTAGACGTGATTGTTGACCTTATTGAAGCTAAAATGAAAGAAACTGGTATTAAGTGTCTATGGGGTACAACCAATGGATTCTCTAACCCAAGATTCGTACACGGTGCTTCAACTTCACCAAACGCTGATGTATTCGCTTTTGCTGCAGCGCAAGTTAAAAAAGCCATCGAGATTACACACAGACTTGGCGGAGAGAACTATGTATTCTGGGGAGGCCGTGAAGGTTACGAAACTCTTCTTAACACAGATGTTGGTCTTGAGAATGACAACTTTGCTAGATTCCTACATATGGCAAAAGATTACGCTAGAAAGATTGGCTTTACCGGTCAATTTCTAATAGAACCAAAACCAAAAGAGCCTACCAAACACCAATATGATTTTGACACCATGACAGTTCTTGGCTTCTTACGTAAATACGACTTAATTGATGACATTAAGATGAACATTGAAGCCAACCATGCGACTCTAGCCGGTCATACCTTCCAACATGAACTTCTAATGTCAAGAATCAATGGTGTTCTTGGTAGTATCGATGCAAACCAAGGGGATATGCTTCTTGGATGGGATACTGACCAGTTCCCTACAAATATCTACGATGCAACAATGTGTATGTATGAAGTGCTTAAGAACGATGGTATTGCACCAGGTGGTCTTAACTTCGACTCAAAAGTACGTCGTGGTTCATTCCAATCTGATGACCTATTTATCTCATACATTGTTGGTATGGATACATTTGCAAAAGGTTTACTTGTTGCCAACAACTTACTTGAAGACGGCGTTCTTGAAGATTTCGTTTCAAAACGTTATGAGTCCTATACAAGTGGTATTGGTAAAGACATCGTTGAAGGCAGCACTGATTTTGAAACACTTGCTGACTATGCTCTTAACAATGATCAAATCAAAAACACTTCAGGAAGACAAGAATTGCTTGAAGACATCGTTAACAGATATATCTACAAAGCCTAAATATATGGCCTTGCAACGATACACTTGTTGCAAGGCTCTTATTTTTTCTTTATAATGCCAATATAAAGGAGCTGATAATGTGATCAAAGTAGGGGCTTTAAGTCAAGAACAGATAAAAGAAATCAATAGAGTGAATGTGATCAACATTCTAAGAGATAAAGGTGAAACAACCAAACAAGAAATTGCTGCAATTCTTAAGCTGAGTATACCAACAGTGACCACCAATATAAACATGTTACTGGAAGAAGGTTTGCTTGAAGTGGCAGGTGTGGCAAAATCAACGGGAGGTCGTAAGCCGGTTATCTTAAAGTTCCTTGAGAATTCAAGGTATGCTTTTGGTGTTGACATTACCCCAAAGCGAATCATAGTGGCTCTTCTTAATCTTAATTATGATAAAGTAGATGAACTTACATTTGACTATGAATCTTATAAAGATTTTGATGCGGTGCTTTCGAATGTTTCTACTGTAGTTGAATCATTGATAGCGAAACATGGAATAGATAAGAAGAGTATTGTCGGTGTAGGCTTGTCCTTGCCTGGTCTTGTTGATGAGGACCGATTGATACTTGAACACGCACCTAACCTTGGTGTGAAAGATTATGATTTTACAGGTTTCCAGAATAAGCTGGGTATTAAGGTCAGTATAGAGAATGAGGCCAACGTAGCGGCTTTTGCTGAATCCATTATTGGGGACGCAAAAGACAAAAAGAACCTTGTTTATATCTCGATCACTGAGGGTGTTGGTACCGGAATTATTATTGGAGATCATATCTATAAGTCTACCCACAAGAAAGCAGGCGAGTTTGGGCACATGAGAGTGTCTGGTGAGAAGCTTAAATGTAATTGTGGCAGAACAGGATGTTGGGAGCTATATGCTTCCAAAAAAGCACTAAAACGTTACTATGGCGATATGAGTGTATCTCTCGAGACCATATTTAATCAAGTAGATAATGGGAATGTGAAAGCGATCGATGCTGTGAAGACCTATCTTGAACAATTATTTGTCGGTGTTGAGAACATTATCCTTGGTCTTAACCCTGAGTACTTAATTATTGGTGGAGAACTTGGTAAGTACGAAGAGACTCTAACCGAGATGATGGGTCAGAGTGTTGAGCTTCATAGCACTTTTATCGAATATGAGGGCACTAAAATTATCTTCTCAAAACTAGGAGACAAGGGTGCGCTTCTTGGAGCGGCTATGTTGCCTCTTGAAGATATCTTGAATTATCGAAGAAACATCATCTAGTAGAGATGACAAATAATGAGAAAAGGATCGGTGAGTCGATGTATTATTTAGGAATTGACCTTGGAACTTCTTCAGTGAAGGTTCTAGTTATTAATGATCAAAACGAAATCGTCGGTGATGCGACAAGAGAATACCCAGTATTTTTTCCACAAGATAAATGGGCAGAGCAGAACCCATCAGATTGGTGGGAGCAGACAGTAGAGTGTATCAAAGAGTTAGTTGAGAAAAAAGTTATTACTAAAGATGGTGTTAAAGCTATCAGTTTCTCAGGACAGATGCATGGTCTAGTAGCCCTTGATGTCAATAATGATGTCTTACAACCATCTATTCTATGGTGTGATAATAGAACCGAAGAAGAATGTGATGACATTACCAATCACTTTGGTTTAGAAAAATTAAGTGACTTGGTTGGCAATAAAGCTCTAACTGGTTTTACAGCACCTAAGATTCTATGGACTAAGAAAAATCGTCCAGAAGTTTACAAGCAAATCAAACACATTATGTTGCCAAAAGACTATGTAAGCTTTAAGTTGACAGGTAATTATGCAACAGATATGTCCGATGCATCAGGAATGTTACTTCTTGATGTTGAAAATAGAACATGGTCAAAAGAGATGCTGGATTATCTAGAAATAGATGAATCAATGCTTCCAAAATTGTATGAATCCTATGAAGTAACAGGTAGGGTGTCAGATGAAGTTATGATTGAACTGGGTCTTGAAGGTAATATACTTGTAACTGGTGGTGCAGGCGACCAAGCAGCAGGTGCTGTTGGAACTGGTACAGTTAAAGAAGGTATTGTCTCTGTGACACTTGGAACATCAGGTGTTGTATTTGCAGCACACGAAACCTATGCAGTGGATGCCGATGGCAATAGACTTCATGCTTTTTGTCATGCCAATGGCAAATACCATTCCATGGGTGTTATGTTATCAGCAGCTAATTGTCTTAAGTGGTGGGTTGAAACCATTAACAAAGGTGCTTCCTTTGAAACTTTGCTTGAAGAGGCAGAAGCGGCGCCTGCTGGTTCAAATAAGCTAATATTCTTACCATACTTAATGGGTGAGCGTACACCATATGCAGATCCAGATGCCAAAGGTTCATTCATTGGCATGACAATGAACACTGAGCGTGGCCATATGACAAGAGCGGTCCTTGAAGGTGTTGCTTTTGGTCTTAGAGATTCACTTGAGATACTACGTGACCTAAAAGTTCCAATCAATGAGGTTAGAGTCATTGGTGGTGGTGCTAAGAGTCCACTTTGGAAACAAATTCTTGCAGATGTCTTTAACGTGAGCATTCAAGAAATCAATACAAATCAAGGTGGCGGTCTTGGAGCTTGTATTCTTGCAGCGACTGGGGCTGGCTTATACGAAAGTGTTGCAGAAGGCTGTGACAAGTTAATCAGTGTGACCAATACAGTTGAACCAATTGCAGGAAATGTAGACCAATACGAGAAGGTATACCCTCTTTATAAGGCCCTATATGGTGACTTGGAGAAGTGGTTTAAGCTGTCTAGTAAATAAGCAGTATCGGTTTGAGAATCTGTTCATAATATGTTTACAAATAGTCTTAATACAGATAGAATAAGGTGTCAGCCTATGCTGGCACCTTATTTATGTTTCAAATTAGCTTATGCCTATTAAGTTAAAAAAGATCTAGGTCGATATACTTAGTGTAAGATAAAAACGTTGATTATAAGACAATGACGATGACTAGAAAGGAGCTAATGCATGACGACTTCACGTAAGCCAACCATACTGATTACTGAAAAAGCAAACTCTCGCTCATGTATTAGCGACCATACACTTGATGATTTTAGAATCGTCAGAAATGATGACCCTAGAGAAGTCTTTTCGTTGGTATCTTTAAATCGTCCAGATCTGATTATCTTAGATGCAGAAATGGAAGGTATCAGTGGATATGAACTCTTGAAAACACTGAAATCATTTTACAAAACAGAAAGAATACCTGTTGTATTGGTAGCAGAGATTCATGAAGACGTGGAACCTTGTCTAGCACTAGAGCTTGGGGCAATAGACTTTATGATTAAACCAATTAGTGAACACTTGATTACAGCTAAGATTACCAACTACATAAAAATATACCATTCACTTCTTGATCTTGAAGAACGTGCAACCGTTGCAAAGGAAATGAACCCTAATACTGGATTGCCTGGAAACACAGCTATTAGCAGGTATGTATCTAGTTCTCTTAGACAGAAGAAAGAACATGTACTTGTCTATGCAGACCTTGATAACTTTAAATCTTATAATGATAAGTATGGCTTTGGTAAAGGGGACGAAATCATCAAATTAACAGGTGATGTGATTAGCAAAGTTTTAGCTAAACTCAAGAGTGAGACCTTCCTTGGACACATTGGTGGTGATGACTTTGTTTTTGTGGTTCATAGAAATGACATCAAAAGAGCAACAGACATGATTATCGCCTTGTTTGACAAAAGAATTCTTGATTTCTATACAGAAGACGATCGTAAACGTGGCTATATCATATCAAAAGACCGTAGAGACCAAGTACAAAAGTTTCCAATAATGACCCTAAGTTTGGCTGGGGTTGATTTAACTGAACATACACCTTCAACACGTTATGAATACGTTGCAGACTTGTGTGCTGAAGTTAAGAAATACGCTAAGACTTTTAATAACTCCTGTTATTATCAAGATAGAAGACATAAGCAACAAAGTAAAACTTATGAAATGTTGTATTCATCAGCAATCTAACTACATTTACCTATATAAGAAGTATGTCGGAGAAATGATTCGCATTTCTACAATCGACATACTTTTTTTTGTGCGTTCATGTGATATACTATCAGTTGTGTGCGAATTAAGCTTTAGCTAAAATGGTTAAAAATTTATCAAAATAATGATTGTTATTTATTTAACATCGTGTTACAATAATGATAATCAATTAACAATCATTATCAATAACTAAATAAATGAATCAGAAATATACGGAATGAAATAAATTCCTATGGGAGGCTACAAAATGAAAAAAGTTAAAACTGAAAGACAATATATGGTGGATTGGAGCTACAGATCATGATTTACGTGTGTTTGACATTATTATGTACACAGAGTTTGGTACCAGCTACAATTCCTATCTCGTCAAAGGTAGTGAGAAGACTGCAGTCATAGAAACAGTTAAGTATACCTTCACAGAAGAATACTTAAAACAGTTACAGGAAGAAATTGATGTGACAACAATTGATTACATCATTGTGGATCATACTGAGCCTGACCATTCAAGTACGGTTGGGGCATTACTTGACTTAGCACCGCAAGCAGTGGTTGTTGGTTCAAGTCCAGCCATAAGGTTTATGAAAATGATTGCCAACCGTAAGTTTGACTATATTGTTGTTGGAGATGGGGACGAGATATCACTTGGTGATAAGACCCTTCAATTCATCTCAGCACCTTTCTTACACTGGCCTGATTCAATCTATACCTACGTTAAGGAAGATAAAGTACTTTTTACTTGTGATAGTTTTGGTGCCCACTACGCAACGGACAATGTTTTATTGTCTCAAGTTGAATCAAGAGAGGATTATGAAAGTGCCCTTAAGTACTATTTTAATATGATCTTTGGTCCTTTCAAATCGTATATGCTTGATGCCATTGCCAAGATAGAACCACTTGAAATTGATATGATCTGTAATGGGCATGGACCAGTCCTTGATGACAATCCATGGGAAATCGTAAATACTTATAAAGAATGGGCAACTGTGCCAGTAAGAGACAACAAGAAAGTCATTATACCTTACGTATCAGCTTATGGCTATACGGGACAAATGGCTAAAACGATTGCAGAGGCTATTCAATCTGTTGGTGATGTTGAAGTTGAACTCTATGACCTTGTGTATGCTGAAGAGGCAGAAGTTCTTGCTGCTATTAATGAAGCAGATGGTTTATTGCTAGGCTCACCGACAATTAATGGGGATGCATTATACCCTATAATGAAATTACTCCTTAGTTTGTCACCACTTGTTCATAACAAGCTTCTAACAGGCGCATTTGGTTCCTTTGGTTGGAGTGGTGAGGCTGTTGACAATATTACAAGACGTCTTAATGAACTTAGGACGAAAGTTGTACCAGGCCTTAAAGCCAATTTCAAACCAGATGATGACGAACTGACTGAGGCAAGAGTCTTTGGAGAGAATTTTGGAAAATTAATAACTGGTGAAGAAACTTACCAAGCAATTAAGGCTGTTGGTGCAGATGGTGAAGAAGATAACTTTGTCTATGATGGTACGGTGAAGAAATGGATATGTGTTGTATGTGGTGAAGTATTCGATGGTGTTAAACCACCTGCAATATGTCCAGCATGTGGCGCAACTATAGAGCAGTTTGAGGAATACATTGAAGAAAAAGTTATGTATGAATCTAAGAAAAAAGAACATTTTGTTATTGTTGGTAATGGTGCGGCAGGAATCTCAGCAGCCAAAGCTATAAGGAAACGTAACACAGTAGCTAAGATAACGATTCTTGATAAAGAAGAGCAGGTGGTTTATTACAAACCAATGTTGTCAGAGTATATTGGGGATGATGAGGTCCTTAACAAAATATACTTGCATGAACATAACTGGTATAAGGATAACAAAATTGAACTTCGTCTTGGAGAACAAGTGACCAAGATTAACCGTGAGGCTAAAAGTATTGAAACGTCTAATAATGAGAACATAAAGTATGATAAGTTGATTCTTGCTCTTGGTAGCCATAGTTTTGTACCACCAATCGAGAATTCTGATTTCCAAGGTGTCTTTACCCTAAGAAATATTGGGGATGCAGATAAGATCAAAGCTTATGCCACCAACAGTAAAAAAAGCTGTGGTAATAGGTGGTGGTCTACTTGGACTGGAAGCAGCCGATGAGCTTAAGGCTTATGGGCTTGATATTACAATCATTGAACTTGCCAATAGATTACTTCCTAGACAAGTGGATGAAAAAGGCGCTGCCATATTTGATAGCGCTATAGAAGCACAAGGTATTACCTTAATTAAGGGCAATGCGGTTAAACAAATCATTGGTCACCATAAGGCAGAAGCAGTTCAGCTCATGGATGGTCGTAAAATAGAAGCAGACCTTGTGATTGTGTCAGCAGGTATCGTATCGGATGGTTCAATTGCAGATGTGGCTGAGCTAGAGTATGAGCGCAGTATTGTGGTTAACGAACATATGCAAACCAGTGACTCATCTATATATGCAGCTGGAGATGTGGCCCAGCATGGTGATAAGAATTACGCAATCTGGCCAGAAGCAGTTGAGCAAGGAAATGTGGCTGGGGCCAATGCAGTTGGTGATACCCTTGTCTATGAAGATTTCATTCCTTCTAATGTCTTTAATGGACTGGGACTGAATGTCTTCTCTATTGGACAAGTCAACTATGAGTCACTTGAAGACATCACGACCTTGGCACTTGAGAATCCAGACACTGGTGTTTACAAACGTTTATTCTTCAAAGACGATGTTCTAAACGGCGCTGTTATCATAGGTGATAACAGTAAGTCAAAGAAAATCATTGATGGCATGAAAGCTGGTGCAAGACCAAAGGACATGCTTAAGATACTGAAGTAAACAAGAAAAATAATTGGAATTAATCTAGGGACTGTTCTATTGCAAGTACTAAGCTTGTAGTGAGCAGTTCCTTTTTAGTGCTCTTATTAAGAAAGTAGTTAAGATTTATTGGACTTACTTTATATGACTTTAGACTTTCTTTATATTTGCTTTAGTCTTCCTTTAGTCCCCTAGCTTATGATAGGTTTAACAAGAAAAACAAATCGAACAAAGGAGAGATTAAAATGAAAAAAAAACACACTAACCATGATATTGGTATTGGTCCTTGGACTTTCATTATTTACAGTAGCAACAGTAGCTGCTAGTACAACGAATGTAGGTTATGAAAAATTCAAAGAGGCAATGAAGAAGGCAGACAATTTTGACCACAAGGAAGAAGGTCAAGTCAATGCAGTGGTAACAGTAAGAGATAATGGTGAAGTCATCTTCACAGCTGATATCGACGCTGTTGGCAATGAAGCAACTAAAGAAGCCAGTGGTAATGTTGAACTAACATTTGATGGTGTTGACAAGGCATTTACATTCTACAAGACAGATGATACAGCCTATGTCCTTGATAAGCTTGATGGCGGCGCTTACAAGATTATCGAATCAGACGATTATGACGACTATGATTATGACTACGAAGACCACCGCTATGATGGCAAAGACCATTCGATGACACCTGTAGAAGAAGAACTACTTGATTACATTGTAGGTGACCTTAAAGACAACTTTGAAGTGACAGATCAGGCAGACGGCAGTACTCACTACGTATTTAGTATGGAAGGTGCAGAAGTGCCAACACTTATTAACCTGATGGTTAAAGCAGGAAGTGCAGCTGAACATAGAGATTCGGACTGGAAAGATGAAGACCACTTCGCAGACTACCCATTTATGGATGGTATTGACCCAGATGTAATGCCAGACCTTGTGGAGGACGTTCGAATTGAGGCATTAACAATTGAAGCTTTAGTTGATGCCAACGAAGAACCAGAGCAAGTAAGCTTTAGCATTACACTTGCTGGTAGAGAAGCAGATGGTAGTGAACATGTGATTACAGTCGATGTTGAAGCAACATGTGATGATTCAGTAACAGAAGTTGTTGAAATAGATACAGACGCTTATGACTGGACAGTTATTGATAAGCCAGAAGATCGCCATAGAGTTAAGAGACATTAATCAATTGACATGATAGTTAGCATTAGGAAGATATCACAAATAAGCAGGTGTGATAACACTAAGTGGCACCTAGGGGTGCCACTTGCTATCATATAAATCAAAGCTTATGAAGCATAATACCTATAAGCGGATAAGGAGGATATTCAATGAGTATTACTATGAAAGATGTAACGAAAGTATATAAAAGCAAACGTGGTGTTTTTGACGTAACGTTTGATGTTGATAAAGGTGAAGTCTATGGACTGCTTGGACCAAATGGTGCTGGTAAAACAACTATATTAAAATTACTGGTTGGTTTATTGCAAAAAGATATTGGTCTAATAGCCGTTGATGAGATAGATTATGAGAAGGCACCAAGTTCCTACAAGGAAAAAGTGGTTGGCATGATTGGTGACACAGTCTTATATGATTATATGAGCCCTGTAGACCACATGGAGATGATGAAAATCCATAACCCACAAATGACAGTTGAAGATATAAATAGATTGCTTACTGAACTGGATTTGCTACAATTTAAGAGAGAAAAGCTTAAGAATTTCTCTACAGGCATGAAACAAAGATTGGCATTTGCTATGTGTTTGGCGGCTAAGCCAGATGTACTCTTATTGGATGAACCATTTAGTGGTCTTGACATAGAAGGCAAACTTCTCATGAGAGAGACAATCAATCGAGTGAAAGAAGAGGGGCAAATGGCTGTGATTATATCCAGTCACCTCATTCATGATATAGAAGAAGTAGCAAGCAAAGTTGGCATCGTTAAGAATGGTCGCCTCTTGGATGAACAAGACGTTGACAAACTACAAGTCAAATACAAGAACCTTGAGTCCTATTTTATGGACAAAACAATGCGGTTAAAGGAGGGGGCATAATGAAACAAGCAATACGAAATGAATGGATCAAACTGATTAAACAAAGAAAGTCTAAAGTACTTTTTGTCCTTACTTTATTGGCAGCCCTCCTTATAGGCATTGGTAACCACTATTTTTCTTCAGTTACTGGCTTTACTGTCATTGATGCTGATGCAATGCCACTATCCACTATTGGTTTGCTTGGCAGTTTGTTGTTGCCACTTGTAGCCTTTATTATGGCGGTTGATTCTATCTCTACTGAAGTGACCAGTGGTACCATTAAGTATGGTTTTATGGCCCCAATAAGTCGAAATCAAATGTTCTTTTCCAAAGTAGGAGCTTTGGCAATCTTCAACGGCTTCTTGCTAGCCAGCATATTTGTCATTGGATTCTTGCTCAATGTTTTTACCATGAGTGACAACATCCTTATGAATTTCTTAGCTGGATTAGTGGCTTATGTGGTTACCTTGCTACCAATGACACTCATATCCCTATGGGGACTGTTGATAGGTATGCATTTTTCAAGTGGGCTAAGCCTTGGCATCGGTGTTATTGGATTGTTGGCTCTAAACATTGGTCAATTATTCCTACCAGTTCTTGGTGCTGTATCACCCCTTGGTTATATGGACCTTTATTCCAGCGTGGTTTATGGGAATACATCACTTGCAGCCATATCTTCTATGTTGCTGTATCTGGTATCCTATTATATAATGTTGATAGCTCTTAACTTACTTAGAATAAATCAGAAAGAAATATAAGGTGGTCATATGTCAATTCGTTTCAAGCTAATAGTTGCATACTTTGTCGTCATTATCTTTAGCGTTGTTGTTATGATTGGCGGAATGATTCAATTGACAGCAGGTTTCCTTGAAAAGCTTTCAGAAAGTACCATTGGTGATCATAGTATTGAAGAGGTTTTTGACACAGGGCTAAACGTTCTGGTTGATTTTGAATATATTTCAAGGTATGACAAAGACCTCTTTAATGATAAGCAATATATGGCTAGCATAGAGGAATCCATTAGTGATTTTAATATGAAGTTATTTGTGGTTTATAATGACCGAGTCAGTTATACTTCACAATTTAATCAAACAATTCCTTTTGAAGAGTTTTATAAAGATTTGGATTTTTCAGACAGTGAACATGACAGACGTTATACAAAAGGCAATGAACCAATGGAAGCTACAGGTCATGACTATAAAGGTGAAAGTTATGTAATCTTACGTCACGTCATTGATCACGATGATGTTGGAAAAGGCCATGTTTATCTTGTAGGTCCAAAAGCCAACATGGATAATGTAGGTGAACAGGTTTTTGGTGATTTCTTCAAAACAATCCTTGTCCTTATATTGGTAATAATAGGTGCTATGACTTTGCTTGTGAGCCAATTGGTCATCAAGCCCCTCAAAATTCTTGAGAATGCCACAGTACGAGTGAGGCAAGGACAACTTGATTTCTCACTAAAAACAAAGAAAAATGACGAGATTGGCCAAGTCATGAATGCCTTTGATACCATGAGAGAAGAACTAAAGAAATCTATTGAGCAACAAATGCAGTATGAGGAAAACAGAAAAGAATTGATTACCAGCATATCTCACGACCTTAAAACCCCCATAACTTCAATTAAAGGTTATGTGGAAGGGATTAGGGATGGGGTAGCCAGTGATAAAGATAAACTTGATCAATATTTAGATGTTATTTACCATAAATCACTTGATATGGATCAATTAATAGACGACTTATTTCTTTTCTCCAAGCTTGACCTAAATAGGGTGCCCTTTAATTTCTCTGAGGTGAATGCCATTAACTTCTTTGATGATTCTTACCAGGAACTTCAATTAGACCTTGAGAAAAGTGGTTTTGACTTGGCATACGAAAAGGCCTTAGGCATACATACTACCATGTCTATTGACCCCCAGCAGTTTAAACGTATTATGACCAATATTATCAGTAACGCTGTCAAATACAGCGGTGATATTAAGAAAGTTATCCTTAGAGTCTATGAAGATGAAAGCAGAGTCCGTATTGAGATACAAGACTTTGGCAAAGGCATTGGACCAGATGAGCTTGGTCACATATTTGATAAATTCTACAGGTGTGACCCATCAAGAAATACTGATGTTGCAGGAAGTGGTCTTGGACTTGCCATTGCCAAGCAGATTATTGACCAGCATCATGGGGCCATATGGGCTGATAGTGAAATAGGTAAAGGTACGACCATACATATATCTCTTGAAAGGATAGAGGGGGGGGCATAAGATGAGTAAAAGAGTTTTGATTATTGAAGACGATAAGAGTATCGCATCACTACAAAAGGATTATTTAGAAATCAATGGTTATGATGTGTCTTGTGAATACACTGGCTCAAAAGGACTTAAGGAGGCTCTGAGTGGTACTTATGATTTGTTGATTCTAGACCTTATGTTGCCTGAGATTGATGGCTTTGAGATTCTTAAGCGGGTGCGTGAGAAATTAGAAGTGCCTGTCCTTATGGTTTCTGCAAGGAAAGAGGACATTGATAAGATTCGTGGCCTTGGCCTTGGGGCGGATGATTATATCACCAAACCATTTAGCCCAAATGAGCTTGTGGCTAGGGTGAAAGCCCATATGGCCAGGTATGATCGATTGGTGGCCAAGAACGAAGTAAAGTCCGATGAGCTTAATATTAGAGGCCTTACAATTGCTATGGATTCAAGACGTGTCTATATCAACGGTAATGAAGTGACACTAACAACAAAGGAGTTTGACTTGCTTCAATTCCTTGCAAGCAATCCAGATAGAGTTTTTTCAAAAGAATACTTATTTGAAAAGGTATGGGGCATGGATCATTTTGGTGATATTTCCACAATCACTGTTCATATAGGTAAAATCAGAGAGAAGATTGAAGCGGATTCCAGTAACCCCCAATATGTGGAAACCATATGGGGTGCTGGGTATCGATTTAAGGTGTAAGCTATAAGCTGAGACGCTAATACCTAAATAAATATCAATGTGAAAAAGGGCTATAGGACTATAGACCTTTTTTTATTTGCCAAGCAAGTCTTAACAATTGACAAATAGTTCTATGATATAATATAGGAAGGTAGATGATACGGAGGTGGTTTGATGACCATCAATGGTAAACCCATAGATTACAAAAGCAATATGACCATTTTGGATATACTAAAAGGCTATAAATTAAGCCGACATGTTGTTGTGATGCACGTGAATGGTGAGATTGTACCAACAGATGATTACGATAATTATCAACTAAAGGCAACAGATGAAATTGTTCTGACCAGCATTGTAGGCGGTGGTTGAAGGAGGACATAATGAGAGAAGCAATGTATTATAAGAAGCTTGAGGGTAGAGCACTCTGTCAGCTTTGTCCAAATAAATGCATTATTAAAGAGGGTTACAAAGGTATTTGTGGTACAAGATTTCACAAGGACGGCGTACTTTATGCCGAAAATTATGGTCTTGTGACTGCAGTGCAGATTGATCCAGTAGAAAAAAAACCTCTCTACCACTGGCGCCAGGGGACCAATATTCTCTCTGTTGGAAGCTACGGCTGTAACCTAAAATGTCCTTATTGTCAGAATCATGAAATAAGCATGGGCAAACCTAATGTGATTAGTTTACAGCCTGATGCCATCGTTGCACAAGCTAAATCCTATGACCTAAATGCAATAGCCTACACTTATAATGAACCAACAGTCTTCTATGAAATGATATACGATACAGCCAAGTTAGCTAAAAAAGATGGCATTGCCAATGTGCTTGTAACCAACGGCTATATCAATGAAGAGCCTCTTCTTAATTTGTTGCCCTATATTGATGCCATGAACATAGATGTTAAAACATATGACGAGCAAAAGATGATTGATATCTGTGGCGGGAGACTGGATACAGTTATTGAAACAATAAGACGCTCCAAAGTAATGTGTCACGTTGAGCTAACAATGCTGGTTGTGCCAGGGCTTAACAATGATGTGGATGAAATGAAGACATTTGCCAAAAGATTGTTCTACGAAGTTGGCGATTTACCCATACATTTGAGTCGCTATTTTCCAAGGTATAAGTACGATGAACCTGCGACAGACATTGATTTGATGCTACATATGCAAAAAATCATTCGTAAGTATTTTACACATGTTTATCTTGGGAATGTGACCATTTAAAGAAATGAAGGTGGAAAAGTGAAATCAATCGAAGTTGTGTTTATGCCTCATCCCCCTGTGGCTTTACCTAGTCTAAGGCGGGGACAAGGATTTCGAATCGAGCAAACCCTTGAAGCTACGAATTGCTGGCCAAACGTGTACATCATATCAAACCAAGGACAATAGTGTACATAACACCACATGGCAATAGCTTTAGCAATGGACTATGCATATTAGACGGTGAAGAACTACGAGGTGACTTAGAAAGTTTTGGTCATCCAGAGATAGAGATGGTCAAGAAGGTAGATCGAGAGTTGTCTGAACTTATTCACAATCACTTGGATGATAAAAATATGGTCTCGGTACTAATGGATGAAAATACCGCCAAACACTATAAGGCAAATGTGACCATTGACCATGGTGCATTAGTGCCAATGTATTTTGTTGATCAGTTGTACACAGATTATGATATAGTCCACATAACCACAAGTGGACAAGACCTTGAGAGCCATTACAAAATGGGTGTCTTGATTAAAGAGGTCATTGATCAATATGAGGAAAAAGTTCTTGTTGTTTGTAGTGGTGATTTATCACATGCCCTGAAAAGTGATGGGCCCTATGACTACCATGAATTTGGACCTAAGTTTGACCAAATGATTGTTAAAGCCATTGAAGAGAAAAACCCAATGCCAATATTTGAGTTAACAAACGCCCAGGAAAGAGATGCAGCTCAGTGTGGTTTGCGTTCATTCCTTATGGGCTTTGGTATGATGGATGGACATGATTATCATAGTGAGATACATAGCTATGAAGGTCCCTTTGGTGTTGGCTACTTAACAGGTTATTTAGCCAATGATTTTCTAAGTATAGAACCTTCTTTGTTGAAGAAATTAGAGGATAGGAAGCAAAAAGCCTATTCAGAGAAACTGCAAGGTGAAGACCCCTATGTGAAACTGGCAAGAAGAAGCATAGAGACTTATGTCAGGTATCATAGAAAACCGGCTATTAGCGAAAGACCAAGTTACTTACCTGAGGAGATTTATGATGAATTACTGAGTGTTAAAGCAGGTGCCTTTGTGTCTATTCATAAAAATGATCGATTAAGAGGCTGTATTGGAACAACTGAATCAACGTCTGATTCACTCTTTGATGAGATTATTTATTGCGCCATTAGTGCTTGTTCAGCAGATCCTAGGTTTAACCCAATCTCAGAGAATGAGCTTATGGATCTTGAAATCAAAGTTGATCGTTTGTACCCACCAGAGCCTATTTTTGACTTGGATGAGCTTGATGTTATGCGCTACGGTGTTATAGTTGAACAAGACAGGAAAAGAGGACTCCTGCTCCCTAATCTAGATGGTGTAGACACCATAGAACAACAAGTGTCTATCGCCAAGCAAAAAGCTGGCATAGACACTGATGAAGGTATTGACTATTATAGATTTGAAGTTGAACGTCATGGTTAGATAGTATCTTTTTTCTTCTTAGAACCAAATAGGAGTAGTAATCCTATAATGATGACTAGGGATGAGAAGGCTAAATCAGTGCTAACCACTTTACCAATTAGTAAGCTTAGAGAAATCATTCCTTGGAAAGCAGCTGCGCAGAAGATAATGAATGAGACTATATAGGCCCATTGTTGTTTTGTTACCAAGTAGACTTGGATAAAACCTATGAAAACGGCAAATGTGTATATCGGCCAAGTGTAGGCTGCGAAATACCAGTTGGTCAGGGTTTCAAATAAATGTAATAAGCCGATGGTGGTTAAAATACCACCAGGTATCAGGAATCCAAAGCCTCTTCTATGTGAGAAGTAAAATGCTTCAAACATAACGCCAAGTCCAACAATAATTAATGGCCAAAAATCCCATATTCTAAAAAGTACAATGCCCATTTGTCCAAGTACTTGTAGTACAAGGTAAAAGGAACCAAATACTATGAGCAATAATCCTGCTAATTTATTACCTTTCATTCTATACACTCCTATCTGTGTGGTTTTCTTGTTTTATACATACATCATAACATCGTAATATTAGAAAATCATTAGGATGACATGAGCAATTCTATAAATTTTTTGGCGGCTTCCGTTAAAGGTCTCTTAGTATGTGTGGCAATACCGAGACTTCGACTTGGTATTGGCTCTTGTAAGTTTAGTATCTTAAGACCGCTCTCATCTTCAACACAAAAATCAGGTACAAAAGAGATGCCAAGGTCTATTCTAGCAAGATCTACCAATAAATCAATAGATCCAAGCTCGATTGCTGGTTTAATATCAAGGCCACGTTCTGCCAGGAGTTGGTATAAGTATTCACTGGTGGTAGTGGTTTTGGTTAACATTAAGATGGGCTCTTTGGACAAATCTTCATAGGAATAGGGCCCTTCAATAAGGGTGCGACTTGTACTGGCTATGAAAACGTCACTAAATTCCATTGTCTGGGTCACGTCCATATCCTCACTTAAATGGGTGTTTGGCAGGTTGGTTACTATTAAGTCAACCACACCTTGGTGAAGTAGGTCAACACACTTGATAGAAGTTCGGTTGGTAACCTTAATCTCTATCTGAGGATAAAGGGTATGGTATTGTTTGAAATAATCAAGGAGATAGTGTTTACAGATGGTATCGCTGGCTGCTATGTGAAGGCTACCACGTTCAAGTGTTTTTAGTTCGGTAATGTATTGCTCGCCGTGCTGAATCATATGAACCGCTGGCTCAATGTGTTCTAATAACTTAAGGCCATCTTGGGTTAAGGATACTTGCTTTGTGCTACGATTAAATAAGGGGGTACCCAGTTTTTGTTCTAGTTGCCTGATACTTTGGCTGACGGCAGATTGGGATAGGAATAGGACTTTGGAAGCGCCAGAGAAAGAAAGTTCTTTGGCCACCGTATAAAAAACTTTGTAGAGTTCGTAGTTTATGTTCATAATAAGCCCTTCTTATAGTAACTATTAGTATTATTAATTTTACTACTTAATACTATCATGTTACACTATGTGTGTAAAGAATACTTTGACAAATATGGAGGAACTAATGAGTTCAATAAAACGTATTTTTGTGGAAAAGAAAGCAAGTTTCAATGTAGAGGGTAAGCAGCTACTTGAGGACTTAAAAGAAAACTTAGGCATGGATAAGCTTTTGGATGTAAGGATCCTTAACCGTTACGATGTTGACCATATATCAGAAGATGCTTATGGCAAAGCCTTAGGCACCATCTTCTCAGAACCACCTGTAGATTTTGTTTATGAAGAATCCTTTGAACTTGCTGCAGATGAAGTTGCTTTTGCAGTAGAGTATCTACCAGGTCAATACGACCAAAGGGCTGACTCGACAGAGCAATGTATCCAAATCATTAATGCTGATGTTAGACCTTTAGTCAGAGCTGCCAAGGTGACTTGTCTTAAAGGAAAGCTTAGCAAAGATGATGTCTCTAAGATTAAAGCTTACTGTATTAACCCAGTCGATTCAAGAGAAGCGGATATGGCGAAACCTGAGACCCTTGAGCTTGACTATCATATTCCAGATTCTGTGGAAACAATTGAAGGATTTATTGACCTTGACGAGCCGGGTGTTGAGCAGTTATGGAGTGAACTTGGTCTGGCAATGAATGTCAAAGACCTTTTACATACTCAGAAGTACTTTATTGAAGAAGAGAAACGTAACCCATCTATTACGGAGATTAGAGTTCTTGACACATACTGGTCTGACCATTGTCGTCATACCACTTTCTTGACTAAAATAAATGAGGTTAGCTTTGAAGAAGGTTCATATAATGACGTTGTTAAAGCAACCTATGAATCCTACTTAAGTGATAGAGTTGAGGTTATGGGACCTGAGAAGGCAGCGTCAAAAGATGTTTGTCTTATGGATATTGCCCTTCTTGCTATGAGAAAGCTTAGAAAAGAAGGGAAACTTGATGACCTAGAAGTGTCAGAGGAAATCAATGCTTGTTCTATTATCGTCCCTGTTGATGTGGATGGCAGTGATGAAGAATGGCTTGTGATGTTCAAAAACGAGACTCATAACCATCCTACGGAGATTGAACCATTTGGTGGTGCAGCAACATGTCTAGGTGGGGCAATTCGTGACCCACTATCAGGACGTTCATATGTGTATCAGGCAATGCGTGTTACTGGCGCGGCGGATCCAACAGTTGCAGTAGCTGATACCATTCCGGGTAAATTACCACAGAGAAAGATTGTTACAGAATCAGCTCATGGTTACAGTTCTTATGGTAACCAAATTGGTCTAGCAACTGGTAAGGTTGATGAAATCTATCATGACAACTATGTTGCTAAACGTATGGAGATTGGTGCGGTTATTGCTGCAGCGCCTAGAGAAAATGTTATTAGAGAAACATCAGACCCAGGGGATATCATTGTACTTCTTGGTGGTCGAACAGGTCGTGATGGTTGTGGTGGTGCAACTGGTTCTTCAAAAGAGCATACAGAAGAGTCTATTCACACTTGTGGCGCTGAAGTTCAAAAAGGTAATCCACCAACAGAGAGAAAAATTCAACGTTTGTTTAGAAATAAAAAAGTAGCCAAGATGATTAAGAAGTGTAATGACTTTGGTGCTGGTGGTGTATCCGTAGCTATCGGAGAACTAGCTGATGGTCTTATTATTAACCTTGATCTTGTGCCAAAGAAATATGCTGGTCTTGATGGTACAGAATTATCAATCTCTGAATCACAAGAGCGTATGGCTGTTGTCCTTGACCCGAGTGATGTGGACAATTTCATAGCTGAATCAGAGAAAGAGAACCTTGAAGCTGTTGTTGTGGCTGAAGTTACAGAAGAAAAGCGTATGGTTCTTAACTGGGAAGGCAACAGTATTGTAGACCTTAGCCGTGATTTCATTGAAACCAATGGTGCTACGGCTGAAACAACCATTCATGTTCTTGAACCAAAAACAGACAGCTACTTTGCAGAGCGTCAATCAGAAGCGGCAGCAGAAGGTAAACTTGAAGATAAATGGATGGCAACCATGACAGACCTTAATGTATGTTCAAGAAAAGGTTTGGAAGAACGTTTTGATAGTTCAATCGGTGCTGGTTCAGTTCTTATGCCTTATGGTGGTAAGAATCAGATGACACCAACCCAAAGTATGGTTGCCAAGATTCCTCTAACTGAAGGGGACACAAGTACTGGTACGATTATGGCCTATGGTTATAACCCTTACCTTACAAGTTGGAGCCCATACCATGGTGCGGTCTATGCTTGTGTTGATTCAGTAGCAAAAACAGTTGCCGTTGGTGGTGACTATAGCAAGATTCGTTTTACCTTCCAAGAGTACTTCAAGAGACTTGGTAATGACCCAAGTCGTTGGGGAGAGCCATTTAGTGCCCTACTTGGTGCTTACCGTGCTCAAGCTGAACTTGAGTTGCCTTCAATAGGTGGTAAAGACAGTATGTCAGGAACATTCCACGATATCGATGTACCACCAACCCTTGTATCATTTGCTGTGGATGTATGTAATGTTGAAGATGTTATATCACCAGAGTTTAAAGAAGCGGGACACGATGTGGTACGTATTGCACTAGCAAGAGACGAGAAAGATTTACCAAACTTTGATGCGCTCAAAGATAATTACAATAAAGTCCACCAACTTATTTTAGATAAGAAGATTGTTTCTGCTTACGCCATTGGTTTTGGTGGTGTTGTTGAGGCCGTGACAAAAATGACTTATGGAAACATGGTTGGTATCACTGTGGCTGACGGTTTCGCTGATGCAGACCTGTTTACACCAGATTACGGTGGATTGGTACTTGAGATGGCAACAGGTGTTGACCTTGACGAGGTCCTTAGTGACCTTACATATGACGTAGTTGGTAAAACAACTGAAGAAGCAACAATCGTTAAAGGTGATATGAAGCTTTCAGTTGAGTCAATGCTTGAGTCATGGGAAGCGCCACTTGAGCATGTATTCCCAGCAACAGCAAAAGCAGAAACCAAGACAGTCCTTGATGATGTGAAATCTTATAGTGATATTCATATTTGTAAGAACAAGGTGGCTAAACCAAAAGTATTCATACCAGTATTCCCAGGAACAAATTGTGAGTACGATTCAACTAAAGCATTTGAGAATGCTGGTGCTGAAGTTGAAACACTTGTGTTTAGAAACCTTAAGCCAGAGTATATTGAAGAGTCACTTGACCATATGGCAAGACTGATTAAAGAAAGTCAGATTGTAATGGTGCCAGGAGGCTTTAGTGCTGGTGATGAGCCAGAAGGTTCAGGTAAGTTCATTGCTTCAATCTTTAGAAATGAAATTCTAACAGATGCTGTTCATGAATTGCTTAACAATAGAGATGGCTTAATGATTGGTATCTGTAATGGCTTCCAAGCATTGATTAAACTAGGTCTAGTACCTTACGGTGAAATTCACGAGTTAACAAACGATGCACCAACACTAACGTATAATACTATTGGACGTCACATATCCTGTATGGCTAATACAAAAGTAATGTCAAATAAGTCACCTTGGCTTGCAGGTGTTACACCAGGTGATACATTTGCAATCCCAATGTCTCACGGTGAAGGACGCTTCGTTGCATCTGATGAGGTTGTTAAGAATCTATTTGAAAATGGTCAAGTTGCTACGACTTATGTAGACCTTGCTGGTAATCCAACAATGGATGGTCGTCATAACCCTAATGGTTCTGTCTACGCTATCGAAGGTATCACAAGTCCAGATGGACGTATTCTTGGTAAGATGGGTCACTCAGAACGTATTGGTTCAAACGTGGCAAGAAACATTATTGGTAATCAAGACCAGAAGATTTTCAAATCTGGTGTGGATTATTTCATTAAATAAGATTCACAATTACCATCAAACAAATGTTCCAATCATTACCTAGAAATGCTATAATAAGGGAGCTCAAATGAGCTCCCTTTATTTTATGATTGGGAATGTGTGTGATTAATAATTAAAACAATAAGGAGGGCAAAAATGAAATCATATTATATGCCTACAAAAGTTGTTGAGTGTGAAAATGTTGTTATAAAAAATAAAGACTTGTTTGGTCAATATGGCAAAAAAGCCTTAATTGTCACAGGCAAGAATTCATCCAAGGTCAACGGGGCCCTAAAGGATGTTACAGATGTACTCGGGGAACTAAGTGTTTCTTATGAAATCTTTGATAAGGTTGTTGAGAACCCACCAGTTGATAACGTCGTAGAAGGTGGACTTGCGGGACTTGATTGCGATTTTATCGTTGGCATAGGTGGCGGGTCACCTATTGATGCAGCCAAGGCCATTGGTGTATTGATTAAGAATGGTACTGAGAATGCATATGAGAAACTCTATGAGTCAAAAGGTTTGAAGTCAATTCCAATCATTGCCATACCAACAACAGCTGGTACTGGAACGGAGACGACACCCTATGCCATATTAACAGACCACAAAAATGAAACAAAAAGAAATTATAGCCCTAGAGTTTTTCCTGAATATGCATTGATGGATGTGCGATATTTCTTATATATGCCACTACATGTTCGTAACAATACGTGTATTGATGCCTTGACTCATTTGATTGAAAGTTATATGACAGTGAATGCCACCCCTTACTGTGAGTATATTGCTCTAGAAGGTATTAGGATGTGGGGGACTGTCAAAGAGGCGCTTAAAGATGAGACAATGTCCAAAGAGGCTATGACGGTCTTTATGAATGCTTCATCTCTTGCAGGAATGGCCATATCACAAACAGGTACAAGTCTACCACATGGTATGGGTTATCCCTTGACTTATTATAATAAGATTGCACATGGACTTGCCAATGGTGTTGTCATGAAAGCCTACCTTGAAATGTGTAAAGATGAAGAAAAAGTAAGCAAGATTGTGGATAACCTTGGCTTTGATTCTCTTGAACAGTTTGGTGGATTCTTGCAAAGCATTATTGGTACACTGGATATTACAGAAGATGAGATTGACAAGTATTCAGAAAGTTTGATGGCCAATGCAGGTAAATTAAAGAACCATCCTGACCCTGTTACTCTAGACGATATCAAAACCATCTATCGTAAAGCTGTTAAAGGGGTGACGATATGAACTCCAAAGGGTCATTAACTAGCTCAGGTCTTAAAATCATTGCCATAGTGACTATGCTTATAGACCATATAGGCCTTGTCTTATTCCCAGAGCTATTCATTCTAAGGTTGATAGGACGACTTGCATTCCCCATATTTGCCTTCTTGCTAGTGGAAGGTTTCTTCCATACGAAAGATGTGAAAAAATATATGGTTAGACTTGGCATGTACGCTTTGATATCGGAAGTGCCATTTGATTTGGCAAGAAAAGGGGTTGTTTTTGATATATCTGGTCAAAACATCTTTTTTACATTATTCCTTGGTTTGGCAATGATTGTGGTCTTTGATCGTTATAAAGACTCTATGCCAATTAAAGCCTGGGGATTTCTCATTGTAACAACTGTCCTTAGTGCTTTTTTGATGACAGACTACAATATCCTTGGAATGGCAACGATTTTCTTATTCTATAGGTACCATGATGACGCAAAACAAGCCCTTATCTCAGTAGCTGGGCTACATATCATAATGGGCTTGCTAAATGGTGGTTTTCCAGGGGACTTTGTTGCCATCAAAGCCAATCAAGCTTTAGCAGCTTTGGCGATGCCATTGATAGGACAGTATAACGGCGAAAGAGGCCTTAAGCTTCAATATACTTTCTACTTGTTCTATCCTTTGCACCTACTCTTATTAGTTGGGATAAACCAGTTGTTCTTCTGAAATCGGGGTAATTTGTTTTAAATAAGCAGCAGATTCATACTTGGCCATTGGCAGATGCATATCGTGGTAGTTACCACAATCTCTGGCAGTGGCACCAGGAATCTCTTCATCAAAAGCCACAATAAATTCAAATAATTCTCTGACTAGGTCTACCACATCTTTTGATTCGTAGCTACCAGCCAGTATAAGGTAAAAACCAGTACGACAGCCCATTGGGCCAAAGTATATGGTTTTTTCTTTATATTCAGTATGGTTCCTAAGAAATGTTGCAGCAATATGTTCAATAGCATGAATTTCAGCAGTGTTGATAACAGGTTCTAGGTTAGGTCGTTTCATACGAAGGTCAAAAGTTGTAATAACTTCTTTGCCAACCTGGTCAATTCTGGACACATAGATGCCTGGCAGCAACTCTAGGTGATTCACTGTAAAACTTGGTATTTTATCCATGGGTGCTTCCTTCTTTCTCTAAGTAAAATGTAAGCTTATTAAAACATATCTTGAAGGATTCGTAAAGCAGAAGTGGCTAAGGGCGTTTTGGACTTATATATTTTAATTGACATTGCCTTAGGATGAGGTTAAGATTAAACTATCAATCAAGAGAGGAATTATCATGAAAACTATTGATGCTTGGATCTGCTACAAAAGAGTCATAACATATGTAAAAGCAAGTCCAAGGGCTAAGTCTGTCCTTTTATAAGGAATAGAATAAAAGCACTCAATAGGATTTGCGATGACTCCATAGACAAAGTGGAAGCGCTGCGAAGGCGTTTTTTTTTGTTGCCAAAATAAGGATATAGCTAGATTGATTGAAAGGAATAGTTATGACAAATGTAAAAAAGTATTATAAGAATGTTAGACTTAATTATTTATATACAGCGGTAACCAGTTTTAATTTGACCCAAGGCATATGGATGATCTACCTTGCATCTAAAGGATTAAGCCTTCTGTGGCTTGGCATACTGGAAGGGGTATTTCACGTGACATCACTAATTATGGAAACCCCAACAGGTGCAGTGGCGGATGTTCTTGGACGAAAATTCAGTCGCCAATTAGGCCTGGTCATTGGTATTATCTATAGCGTAATTATGTTGATGGGGACAGATAAATGGCATTTTGTCATTGCCTTCATCTTCTGCGCTCTAAGCTACAACCTTGAATCAGGTGCAGGTGAGGCATTGGTTTATGACTCCTTAAAAGTTAACAACAAGGAAAATGACTATACCAAGGTTAATGGTATCAATGAAGTATTTATACAAGGTGCATCAGGTATTGGGATTGCACTAGGTGGTTATATGCTGTCACCAATTATGATACGCCATTTGTAGTGATGATTGGTATAACCATTATCGCTTTTGCCATTAGTTTTTTCTTTAAGGAAGTACCTGTCGCCAAACATAAGGAGAAGCTGCATATCCTACAATCTATAAAGAATCAATATGTGGTTAGTTTTAAGTTTGTTAAAGAAGAGAAAAAAGTCCTTTTCTTATCCATCGTACTTAATATTATGGGGGCATTTGTACTGATTAGCTTCTATTACATGCAAAACTATTGGAAAGCCATGGGTACAAGTGAATTCTTGATTGGCTTAGTACTAGGCATTCACTCCGCTATTGCAGCCTTTGGTGGTTATAGTGCACATAAGATTGAGAAAGGACTTGGAGAGAAGAAAATTATCATAAGCGTTTCTATTATAATGGCAGCTCTGTATTGGTTGTTATATTTCCCATTAATGTCCTTTATCGTTGTGATGGTCATTGGATTTATTGACAGTCTATTCTACGTGGTTTTGTCATCATATATTAACCATATGATACCAAGTGAGCAAAGAGCAACATTGCTGTCTTTTTCCAGCATGATATTTTCGGTGATTATGATTACATTTTTTCCCAGTAGTGGGTTATATGGGCGATCATATTGGCTTGAACAATGCTTTCTTGATTCTAGCTGGTTTACTAACGTTGATTGCTGCGAGAATAGTATATAAAGTTGTAAAAGACCATAATTAAGTAGGCACAAGATCATACATATGATATACTGAAAATTGGGATTAAATAGTGGCTATAGTGTTCTAAATGGCGTCATAATTCGTATATTCAGGGATTAATCATATAGAGTAAACTTGTTGACCAAAATCATGGAGGATTGTCAATGAAGGTTGTTCAAGGTTTTCTAGGCATGATATGCATATGTATGTGCTTTGTCTTAATGACTGCTTGTTTTGGGACCCACACGACTAAGGTGGGTCTATTAGTTGATTTGTCAGGCAAATCTAGCAGTCTTGGCATACCAGCAAGGGATGCAGCAATACTTCGTATTAATGCTTATAACGCAAGGGCAAAAGCTGGACAAGAAATTAAACTAATCATCAAAGACACAAAAGGTGATGCTAAAGAGGCCCGAGCCAAAGTTCAAGAATTTGTTGAAGAGGAAGTTGACTATATCATCGGGCCTTTTACCAGTGGAGAGACTACTGAGATTGATGAATATTTTTTGACAGGTAATACAGTCTTTCTAAGCCCAACTGTTGCTACGGATAGCTTGACGGATATGGATGATTACTTTATAAGGATTATTGGCGAAGCAGCCTACAAGGTGAAGCTTTGGCCAGAGCCACCATTAAGGATAAGGGCATAGAGATAATTGACGATGGTAGACCTGTTGTGGTCATATTTGAAGAGAATAATATGAGTTTTGCTAAAGCAATAGTTGAAGCCTATAGCAGTGCAATTTTAAAAGAAACAAGTGAAGTTCCAAGTATTATTGGTTACGACAAGACACTTATAGATGAGTTCAGTAGTCAAATAGATGAAATACTGGCAGAAAATGCCTGTGCAGTTTTGTTTGTAGGCGGCGCCATTGATACAGGGACATTTTTACAACAAATAGATAAAACAGCTTTTGACGGTCAAATCTATTTGACTTTTTGGTCCAGTAGCTCTGATCTTGTAGGGAGTGCGGGCACAACCATTGACGGTGTTACCATTACTTCAGTTATGGATACAAAGGATGATGCTGAGCTTATCAAGTCTTATTACAATGAATTTGAAGAGGCTTATAATGTCGGACCTAGTTTTTCTGCTTTTTTTACAGATGAAGCTGTGAGACTTTATATCGATGCATTAAGTAATGTAGAAGTATTATCCACAAAAGCCATTAAGAACTATCTGACAGACAATAAAGAAGTGATGGGATACAGTGGTAATTATACAATAAACGAACATGGGGACAGTGATAGAGAGTACATACTAATGAAGTATGAAGCGTCTAAACTGGTAAGGGTGAAGTAGTATGACAAAATTTAAATCGATTAAGGAAACGCTGGGGAAGAGCTTTGTGATTTCTTTACTGATACCTTTCTATCTTATTGTCTTAACAGGGCTGGTTGGAATGGCGTCTTATCAACAGGGTGAATTGAATAAGGATCAGGAAGAGCTTTTGACTTATGGAGAAAAAGTCATGGGTTATGAAATTGATATGGCATCCAAAACTTTAATGGACGAGTTTCATATTATTGAAAGTGGTTTTGTTGATGTTGATTTGATTACGAAATACATGGATGATATAGACAAGTCACATCAGAACCTTCACGAAATCCTGATTCTAAGTAAAGATGGCCAAGTCATCCATACCAATTCAGAGGATTCTTACATGTTAGGCTTTGATTACAGTCTTAATGATGCTTATCTCAATGCGACAACATCCAAAGTCCGTTGGTCATCAGCGCTCTTATCTCAAAGCAGTGAAGATGTAACTTTTAATATCTCTTACATGAGTGAAACAGGGCAAGTCATCATCGCCAAGTTTACGCCAAAAGAATTCCAAAGTGTTGTTGTGGATTTAGCCAAAAAAGGTGAAAGAGAAGTGGCGATTTGTTCTGTTGACGGCGTCTTCATTGCCCATTCTGATTATAATAAGATTCTTGAACGTACAAGAGAATTGTCAATGGATACACTACTTGGTTTTGAAGGGTCCAGTGCCACATTGTATTATCAAGAAGAGTTGATGGTTGTCACAATTCAAAAGATTCCTAATCAAAGTCTGTATATGATTACTTACACTATGTTCTCGAAGCACTATTCTCCCGTTTTCATTATGGCCATTATTAGCATAGCAATGGTGGTCATATTAACTTATGCCACAGTACGATATCTAAGTAGACACACCTCAATGATTGTTAACTCAGTTAATGACTTGGTAGAACTGACAGGTCAGGTGTCCACAGGAAACTATGGTTATCAGATTCATTATAATACATACGATGAGTTGAATAAGTTGGTTGTTCACTTCAACGAAATGTCTATGGTAATCAAAGATAATTTTAGAGATTTGTCAGACACAAGTGTTCAACTTGAAACATTGAACCAAGATTTAGTCCTACAGAATGAAAAGATTCGGGCCAACGAGTCTCAAATTGAAAAGATACTTGAGAGTAATTACGACGGTATTTTACTAATTGACAAAGAGGAAAATATCCTTAGGCATAACCATGCACTGTGGGAGTTGTTCGAAGTACCTTATGAATCTACTAGTAGATTTACCAAATGCTATGAAGCTTTTGGCCATAGTGGAGATACTTGTGAAAATTGTAATAAGGGTATTGTAGAGCGTACAGGTATCAAGCAACAAAAGCTAATTGAGTTCAGAGGTAAGATGATTGAAGAAATGACATCGCCTTTGTATGAAGAAGAGGAAATTGTTGGATTTATAAAGACTTATAGAGACATTACTGCCCGAAAAGATCTTGAGAAGAAGGTGAACAGGGCGACTAAGATGGAAGCATCGGCAGGTTGACCAGCGGTATTGCCCATGACTTTAACAACATACTTCAGGTCATTGTTGGTTACTCTGAACTTGTCTATTATCAACTTGAGAACCTTGGTAGTGGTGATGATATCTTGTCTAAGATTAAGAGTATCAATGATGCATCTCTCAAGGCAGAACGTCTCATTCGTAAATTAATGACCTTTAGTAAGATGGATCAAGTTCAAAAAGAGCCTGTAGACATCAATGAATGTGTAGAAGATATCAGTCAGATGTTATCAAGAGTTATTGGTGAGAACATAATTCTAGAGCTTGAGCTTGAAGAAGAGATGCCGCAAATACTTGCAGATAAGACACAAGTTGAACAGATTATTGTTAACTTGTGTGTCAATTCAAAAGATGCAATCAATGATCAAGGTCGTATTAAGATTAAGACCTATGAGACGTTAAGAAGAAGTGGTCTGTTTATTTGTCTTGAGATATCAGACACTGGTTCAGGTATGTCAGAGGAAGTCAAAGATAAGATATTCGAACCCTTTTTCACTACCAAAGGTATAGGGCAGGGGACAGGGCTTGGGCTTGCAACTGTTCTTGGTATAGTTGAAAGTCACGGTGGCATTATTGAGCTTGATAGTGAACTTGGTATTGGTACAACCTTTAGAATCATTTTCCCGAACGAGAAAGTACGTGCCATGACTATTGAGGACAATGATGTTAAAGCTGAAAGACTTGATTTTTCAGGGCTGAATGTTTTGTTTGTGGAAGATGATGAAACACTACTTGGTATACACAAGAATATGCTTGAAACAGTTGGTATGCATGTGAGTGTCGCCTCTAATGGTATTGATGCTATTGAGAAGTATGGTCATACTTATAATGACATTGATTTGGTTGTTCTAGACTCTGTGATTCCTGAAGTAGAGGCAGACAGTGTCTTGAATCAGATGAAGCATATTAATTTGAATATTAAGGTTCTGATGACCACCAGTTTTGATGATGGCTTCATTGGAAGTGCTAGATCGAGTGAAGACCAACTTCATTTTTTAGCCAAACCTTATTCTAGTCATGAACTTATTAAGGCCATTGCCCTTGTTGTCTATGATAACTTTGACCAAAAGCAGGAACTGTGATAAGATAATGAGAACTTTATGAGACATAATAATGACAAAGGATGAATAAAATGAGTGAACAAACAAGCCCCAAAAAAGTGATTTTTAGCGGTATGCAACCTACAGGCGTTATAACAATCGGTAACTACTTTGGTGCCCTAAAAAACTGGGTTAAATTAAATGAGGAATACAATTGTCTGTTTTGTGTGGTGGATATGCATGCCATAACAATTAGACAAGATGCAGCCAAACTTAGAAAAGCTGCAAGAGAGCTTATAGCTTTATATATTGCAGCTGGTCTAGATCCAGAGAAGAACATTATCTATTATCAGTCCCATGTGCCTCAACATGCTGAGTTGGCATGGATTCTAAATTGCTATACTTATATGGGCGAGCTTAATAGAATGACTCAATTCAAAGAAAAAATCCACAAAAGCTGAGACAAACTTAAATGCTGGACTCTACACATACCCTGTCCTAATGGCAGCGGACATACTTTTGTTCAAAACAGACTTAGTACCAGTAGGGAATGATCAGAAGCAACATTTGGAGCTGACAAGAGATATTGCCAATCGTTTTAATGGGATTTACAGTGATACATTCACTGTACCTGACCCCTATATTGCCAAAGTTGGCGCTAGAATATCCAGCTTACAAGAACCAACAAAGAAGATGTCAAAATCAGATGAGAATCCAAACGCTTACATCGCATTATTAGATGATCCGGCTGTGATTCGTAAGAAGGTTAAGAGGGCAGTAACGGATTCAGATGCAAAAATAGCTTATGATCCTGAGAACAAACCAGGTGTAACCAATCTACTTGAGTTATATAGTTTGTCTACTGGTTTATCTATAGAAGAGACAGTTGCCCATTTTGATGGCAAAGGTTATGGTGACCTAAAGAGCCAAGTAGGTGATGCACTTGTTGCAGAGATTGAGCCTATTCAAAAAAGATTTAAAGAAATATTAGCAGATAAAGCTTATTTAGATGGTATTTTAAAGAAGAATGCTGAAACGGCTTCTTATCTTGCTAATAAGACCTTAAGAAAAGTGAAGAAGAAGATTGGGTATCCACAGTAAATTTAAAAATTTGATTGATTTCCAGCCACCCCATCCTATATAGTATCTTGAAGCCTCAGACAGTTAGCTGAGAAGCGCTAAAACTCGTTTCATAGATACCATATAGGATGGGGTGGCTTTATTTTGTGGTAATTTAAATGTACTGTGATGTTGTGCGATGACATTGACAGTTAGCCAAAAGCGCTAAAACTCGTTTCATAGATACACTAGGGGACTGGTGGGATTTTTTTGACTAGCTATTTAAGTCGATTGCCATATTCCTACATCATGACATTGGTATAGATGGGGCGAATGTACCGAACAATGGGCGAGAAAAAAACTTTAATGTTCGGAATTTTCGTTGACATGCAAGTTTTCTTGATATAAAATTATAACGGTAGCGACAATATTGCAATAAAGGTCGATTTCATCTCGGTTATTGCGATTGTTCACTAAAATTCTTTAAAGGGGGCAACATTTCTAATGGAAAAGTTTTTTAAATTGAAGGAACATGGGACTAATGTAAGCACGGAGCTATTGGCTGGTCTTACAACATTTATGACAATGGCGTATATTCTTATCGTCAACCCAAATATACTTAGTGAAACAGGTATGGACTGGGGAGCACTATTTACAGCAACGGCTTTAGCAGCAATCATTGGTACTGTTTGTATGGCGCTATTTGCTAACTACCCATTTGCACTAGCACCAGGTATGGGTCTTAACGCATTTTTCACATACGGCGTCGTATTTGGAATGGGTTACTCATGGCAAACAGCACTATTGGCTGTATTTGTTGAAGGTATCATCTTTATTCTATTAACACTTGTTAATGTAAGAGAGGCTATCTTTAATGCAATTCCACTAAACCTAAAATATGCGGTTTCTGCTGGTATTGGTTTATTCATCGCATTTATTGGTTTCCAAAACGCAGGTATCGTTGTTGATAACCCAGCAACACTAGTTGGTCTTGGGGCAATCACTACTGTACCAGTAATGTTAGCAATCATCGGTGTTATTGTTACAGCAATCCTTGTTGTGAAAAAAGTTAAAGGATCGATTTTACTTGGTATCCTAATTACTTGGGTTGTTACAATGGTAGCAGAACTTCTTAACATTTATGTTCCAAACCCAGATGCGGGATTGTTCTCATCTATTCCAGGGGCAATTGTTTCAGCACCACCAAGCATAGCACCTATTTTTGGACAAGCATTCACAGGAATGGACTTTGCAGCAATCTTAACACTTGATTTTGCAATTGTTGTATTTGCATTCTTATTTGTTGACTTATTTGACACACTTGGAACACTTATTGGTGTATCAAGCAAAGCAGGACTTCTTGATGAAAATGGTAAATTGCCAAAAGCTAAGCAAGCACTTCTTGCAGACGCTATTGCAACAACTTCAGGCGCAATTCTTGGTACTTCAACGACAACTACTTATATTGAGTCAGCTGCCGGTGTATCTGATGGTGGACGTACAGGACTTACTGCAATATCAACAGCAGTTCTATTTGGTATCGCATTGTTCTTCTCACCAATTTTCTTTGCAGTTCCAGCATTTGCAACAGCACCAGCACTAATCATTGTTGGTTTCTACATGATGGAATCAGTAACTAAGATTACTTTTGGTGATTTCTCAGAAGGTATACCAGCATTCTTAACATTGATCATTATGCCTTTGACTTACTCAATCTCAGAAGGTATTGTGTTTGGTTTCGTTTCTTATACACTCATTAACCTAGTGGCAGGTAATACAAAGAAGCTTAACATTGCAATGTACATAATTTCAATATTAATGGTTGTCAAATACATCCTTTAATGGTATGATATCCATGTTCAGATGAACTGGACATCAAATTGAATTTGAATTTCTGTATGACTGGCGGAAAGTGGGAGCACCCACAGGGAGTACAGAACTTATTATAAGCCGACCGCCTGGGCGCTAGACCGTAGTTTAGTGCACAGGCGGTCTTTTATTGTTTTCTTTTTCTTTATTTTAGTGGAGATGATGGTAAAAGACGTTTGCACAGGCCAAGGTCCTTAAAACATGAAATGTTACTGTATCTAATAAGTTGACGTTTGTATTAAGGAGAAATCGTATGAAAGCAGCATGGCAAGGATTTGAGAAAGGTCAGTGGACATCTACCATTGATGTAAGAGATTTTATTCAGGCGAATTACAAACCTTATGAAGGTGATGAGACTTTTTTGGCATCACCTACGGAGCGAACCACTGAATTGTTAAGTCAACTTGATGCCCTAAGGGCAGAGGAACTTGATAATGACGGTGTCTTATCTATTGATACGAAGACCGTATCATCCTTATTAACATTTGAACCAGGTTATCTTAATAAAGACAAAGAAGTTATCGTCGGATTACAAACGGATGAACCCTTAAAAAGAGCCATCAACCCATTTGGTGGTATACGAATGACCCGTTCAGCTTGTGAAGCTTATGGTTACAAGTTAGATGAAAAAGTCGAAGAAGAATTTACTTATAAGACCACACATAATGACGGTGTATTTCGCGTTTATACAGAAGAAATGAAAAATGCTAGAAGAACCGGTGTCATAACAGGGCTTCCAGATGCTTATGGACGTGGCAGAATTATTGGTGATTACAGAAGGGTTGCCCTATACGGTGTGGATGCCCTGATTGAGAAAAAAATTGAAGACCAGTCAAGTCTTGGTGGTGATGTGATGGATGTCAACAACATTCGCCTCCTTGAAGAAGTCTACAGACAGATTGATTTTCTAAAGAAGCTAAAGAGAATGGCGCAGGATTACGGCTATGACATAAGCGGGCCAGCCATGACCACTAAAGAAGCGGTTCAGTGGACATACTTCGGTTACCTAGCGGCGATCAAAGAGCAAAATGGTGCGGCGATGAGTCTTGGTCGTGTTAGCACATTCTTTGATATATATATCGAAAGAGATTTTAAACTTGGCTGCCTTAGTGAAGAAGAGGCCCAAGAAATAATAGATGATTTTGTCATGAAACTTAGAATGGCAAGACAACTTAGAACCGTTGAGTACAATGAGCTCTTTGCAGGTGATCCACTTTGGATTACTGAAGCAATTGGTGGCATGGGTCAAGATGGCAGGACACTTGTAACAAAGAGTTCTTATAGAATTCTCAACACCCTTTATAATTTGAATCCGTCACCTGAACCAAATATGACGGTCCTTTGGTCAGAAAACTTACCAAGAGATTTCAAGAGGTTTTGTGCTAAAATTTCAATGGATACGGATTCAGTGCAATATGAGAATGATGATTTGATGCGTGAAAGTTATGGTGATGATTACGCTATTGCATGTTGTGTGTCTGCTATGAGAATTGGAAAGCAAATGCAGTATTTTGGCGCAAGATGTAATATGCCTAAAGTTTTACTCTTAGCACTTAATGGTGGTGTCGATGAGAAGACGGGTATACAGATTGGACCCAAAATGGAACCACTTGATTCAGGTGTTCTTGACTACGAGAAAGTTAAGGAAAGATTTGCAATCTATCATAACTGGTTGTGTGAGCTCTACGTAAACACAATGAACATCATTCATTATATGCATGACAAATATGCTTATGAGAAGGTTCAAATGGCCCTACATGACACCGATGTTGAGAGGTTCATGGCCTTTGGTATGGCTGGCCTGTCTGTAATGGCTGATTCATTCAGTGCTATTAAGTTTGGACAAGTGACACCAATCAAAAATGCTGAGGGCTATATCTATGACTTTAAGACTGAAGGAGAATTTCCTACCTTTGGAAACAATGATGACCGAGTCGATATGATCGCAGCAGAGTTAACCCAAACATTCATGAATGAACTAAGAAAATATAAGACTTATAGAGGTGCAACCCATACACTCTCTATCCTAACAATCACATCTAATGTGGTTTATGGTAAGAAAACAGGCGCTACACCAGATGGACGTAGGGCTGGAGAACCATTTGCACCTGGTGCAAATCCTATGCACAATCGTGATGAAAAAGGGGCACTAGCCTCATTGTCATCTGTATCAAAGATACCGTATGATGCTTGTAGAGATGGAATCTCATGTACATTCTCTATTCAACCTCAGGCACTTGGAAAAGAAGAAGATAACAAGAAGAATAACTTAGTTGGTATTCTTGATGGTTACTTTAATTCTAAGGCCCATCATTTGAATGTGAATGTCTTTAATAAAGAGAAGTTAATAGATGCCATGGACCATCCTGAGAAATACCCCAACTTAACCATTCGAGTGTCTGGCTATGCAGTTAACTTCAACAGACTTTCTCGCGAACAGCAGTTGGAAGTGATTCATCGTACATTTCATAATAGAATCTAATTTATTTTGTAATCAAGTAATGTTTACTTATACATACAATTAACACATAAGGAGAAAAAGGAGAAAAAGATGAGAGCATTGATTAGTGTATCTGACAAAACAGGTATCGTAGAATTCGCACAAGAGTTACGTGCACAAGGCGTAGAGATTATCTCAACAGGAGGTACAGCAAGAGTACTTAAGGAAGCGGATGTAGAGGTGATTGGTATTTCTGATATAACAGGATTCCCAGAATGTCTTGACGGACGTGTTAAGACACTTGACCCACATATTCACGCAGGTCTTCTTGCTATGAGAGATAACGCGGAGCATATGAAGCAAATCGCAGACCTTGGTGTAACACCAATTGACATTGTTGTTGTTAATTTATACCCATTTAAGGCAACAATTCTTAAAGAAGGTGTAGAACTTGAGGATGCCATTGAGAACATTGATATTGGTGGACCAACAATGCTTCGTTCAGCTGCAAAGAACTATCAAGATGTATCTGTAGTGGTAGATCCTGCTGATTATGCTGTGGTTCTTGATGAACTTAAAGCTAATAAAAAAAGTGTCAAAGAAGACTAACTTCTACTTGAGCTCTAAAGTATTTGAGCATACAAGTAGTTACGATACCCTCATTGCTAGTTATATGAGAGAACAACGAGGTGCTGAGGTTCTACCTGAAGTACTTACAATGACTTATGAGAAAGTTCAAGATATGCGTTACGGTGAGAACCCTCATCAAAAAGCGGCATTCTACAAAGAAGTGAAGAATTCAAAGGGTATGCTTACGGATGCTGTTCAACTTCATGGTAAAGAGTTATCTTTTAACAATATTAATGATACTCATGGTGCCCTTGAGCTATGTAGAGAATATAGTGCCCCTACAGTGGTAGCTTGCAAGCATTCTAACCCTTGTGGTGTAGGTAGTGGTGATGATATCTATGAAGCTTATATGAAGCGTACAACTCAGATCCTAAATCAATCTTTGGTGGTATCGTTGTGGCCAATAGAGAGATTGATGTTAAGACAGCAGAGGAAATTAATAAAATCTTCATTGAAATTGTTGTGGCGCCAGGATTTAGTGCAGAAGCGATGGAAGTTTTAACTAAGAAGAAAAACATTCGTTTACTAGAGCTTAAAGATATTGAAACAAAGCAAGCAGACACTGCTTATGACATTAAGTCAGTTAGTGGTGGTATTGTAGTACAAACAGTTAACAACGCTGTCTTTGATGGTGACTTACAAGTTGTGACTGACAGAGCCCCAACAGCAGAAGAGATGGCAGACCTAGAGTTTACATGGAAGATCGTTAAGTATGCTAAGTCAAACGGTATTGCAATTGGAAAAGGTGAGCAATCACTAGGTGTAGGCCCTGGTCAAGTCAATAGAATCTGGGCATGTGAGCAAGCAATTGATCACTGCGTTGAAGCTTTAGGTGCTGACGCTCTAAAAGGTGGTTCACTTGCATCAGATGCATTCTTCCCATTTGATGATTGTGTTGAAGCGGCAGCAGCTGCTGGTATTACAGCAATTATTCAACCTGGTGGTGCAAAAGGTGATCAAGATTCTATAGATGCATGTAACAAGCATGGAATAGCAATGGTATTTACTGGCATGCGTCATTTCAGACATTAGTAACGTAGTTACAAATTATATGAAATTGACATTATGTATGTGAGTATCCGGATATCAGCACATATATGTCATGTTTGATGGGTATTAACATTGTGCATGCGACACTTCCGTCATTAAGCATATTGTAAATGCATAATGAGAAGTCTAGCATTGTGCGTCATTTCAGACATTCATAAGAGTCATAGTTATTAATTAATAAATATACATTAAGAGTGAATAATACACAAAACATTCAGTGCTTATTCACTCTTTTTATCTAATCTGCCATAAAATGAAATTATGTGGAAAATTGTCCTGATAAAGTCTTCACAAATATGAGAATTGTGGTATAATGCAGTTGGGCAAAAATGTGCCTATTGATAAAATCATACGAACGAAAGTTCTAATCAGATAAATTTGTAGTGGCTGCCAAGACTACAGGCTTATCACAATATAAAATGGAGGTATGTGTATATGTTAGTATCAGCAACAGAAATGCTAAACAAAGCTAAAGCTGGAAAGTATGCAGTTGGACAATTCAACATCAATAACTTGGAGTGGACAAAAGCTATTCTTCTTACAGCACAAGAAAACAATTCACCTGTAATCCTTGGAGTTTCAGAGGGTGCTGGAAAGTACATGGGTGGTTACAACGTAGTTATGGGAATGGTTAAAGGAATGATTAAAGACCTAGGAATCACAGTTCCTGTAGCAGTACACCTTGACCATGGTAGCATTGACGGATGTCTTAAGTGTATCGACGCTGGTTTCACATCAGTAATGTTTGACGGTTCACACTTTGATATCGACGAGAACGTAACAAAAACTACAGAAATCATTGAAATCGCTCACGGCAAAGGAATCTCAGTTGAAGCAGAAGTTGGTTCAATCGGTGGTGAAGAAGATGGTGTTATTGGTACTGGCGAGATTGCAGACCCTAACGAATGTAAAAAAAATCAATGACCTTGGTGTTGACTTCTTAGCAGCAGGTATTGGAAATATTCATGGTGCTTATCCTGAGAACTGGGCTGGACTTAGTCTTGAAACTCTTGATGATATCCAAAAATTAACTGGTGATACACCACTTGTACTTCACGGTGGAACTGGAATCCCAGACGAAATGGTTAAAACAGCTATCACTCTTGGTGTTTCAAAAATCAACGTAAACACTGACTGTCAGTGGTCATTTGCTGCTGCAACTCGTGAGTACATTGAAGCTGGTAAAGACAAAGTTGGTAAAGGTTTTGACCCACGTAAAATCTTAGCGCCAGGTTTTGAAGCTATCAAAGTAACAGTTAAAGAGAAGATGGAACTTTTTGGTTCAATCGACAAAGCTTAAGAACTCTTTAAAAAAGTATTGTTAGCAATACACAATAGTAAGTAAGGCAATGAAGCCTCTTCTGTTTAATCAGAAGAGGCTTTTTTACGATTTATTCAATAGTTTTGAGGGTGAAGGCCACAGATTTTCACATGGTGAAAAAAGGCCCATATAACCGGTGTGGGTCCAGTGTGTATGTCACGGGGAGACATATGTAATTTTTTAGGAAAGTCAGTAAATTCAATGGATTGAGAGCTTTTAATGTGATAAACTGTAAAAGGAAATACAAAAAATGTGGTAAAAAAATATGCTATAGAAATGTGATCATAAAATAGAAGGGAGAGATTATATGGTAGCAAAAAGAATTAGTTGGTCTGTTACTAGCAGGCGGACAAGGTAGTCGTCTTGGTGTTCTTACATCATCGACAGCAAAACCAGCCGTACCATACGGCGGTAAATTCAGAATTATAGATTTTCCACTTAGTAATTGCATAAACTCGGGTATAGATACAGTTGGGGTGTTTACTCAATATGAACCCCTTGAACTTAACGCCCATATTGGCATTGGTAAACCGTGGGATCTTGATAGAATTAATGGTGGTGTGACAATATTATCTCCATTTTTAAAAGCAAAAGATAACGACTGGTTTACAGGTACTGCCAATGCAGTGTATCAGAATATCCATTATATTGATAAAGTGGCACCGGAGTACGTTGTCATATTATCAGGAGACCATATATATAAGATGGATTACTCCAAAATGTTAGACAGTCATAAGGAAAAAGGGGCAGATGCCACCATTTCTGTTTTTGAAGTGCCCCTAGAAGAAGCCTTTCGTTTTGGTATCATGAACACAGATGAGAATAAGAAAATATATGAATTTGAAGAAAAACCTGAGAATCCAAAGAGTAATCTGGCTTCTATGGGGGTTTATATCTTTACTTGGTCTGTGCTTAGAGAATACCTTATTAATGATGCAGCAGACAAAGAATCAAAGAATGACTTTGGAATGAACATCATCCCTAAAATGTTAGATGATGGTAAGAGTATGTATGCCTATGAATTCGTAGGTTATTGGAAAGATGTTGGTACAATCCAATCATATTGGGAGTCCAATATGGACCTTATAGAAAGAGTGCCTGATTTTAACCTCTTTGATCATGATTGGCGGATTTATACAACAAACCCTGTAATGCCAGCCCATTATATTGGAAAAGAAGGTCAAGCTAAGAAATCGATTGTTGCAGAAGGATGTATGGTTTATGGAACCGTTAAGAATTCTATAATTTTCCCGGGCGTTGTGATTGAAGAAGGGGCAGTGGTTGAAGACTCTATCATAATGGCCAAGTCTGTTATTGGTAAAAACAGCCTAGTTAAGAAAAGCATATTGGCAGAAAGTGTCCATGTTGGCGAAGAAGCTATTGTTGGTGATGGGGAAGATACAGTGAATGTGGATCAACCCAAAATCTACAATACGGGTATCACAGTTGTGGCGGAAGGCGCAGAAATACCAGATAAGGCCAAACTTGGTAAGAACGTCGTTATTCACAAGAAGGTAACTGTCAATGATTATGCATCACTAGAAGTGCCTTCAGGTGAGACTGTATATGCAGGAGGTGTTGATAATGAGTAGTGTTATGGGAATCATCGTAACAGGTGGACGCAAAGACAGTATGAAAGAACTGGTTGCACACAGATCAGTATCCGCAATTCCAGTAGGTGGTAAATATAGAACAATCGACTTCACTTTGTCCAACATGATTAATGCAGGTATTGATAAGGTTGGTATAGTCACACAATATAGTTTCAGATCTCTTATGGACCACCTTGGTTCAGGTAAAGAATGGGACCTTGATAGACGAAACAATGGTTTGTTTATTTTCCCACCATACCTTGCAGGTGAGAATTCAGGCTGGTACAGAGGTTCTGCCGATGGAATGTATAATAACATGTCATTTCTTAAGCGTAGTAAAGAAGATTATGTTATTGTTTCTACAGGTAATAGCGTGTACAAAGTTGATTTTGATGAAGTGGTTGAAGCTCACGTTGATAGCGGGGCAGACATCACGGTCATGTATAGAGAAATGTCTGATGTTGATGAATCAGAACTAAGCTCATATGGCATTATGCAGGTGAATGATTCTAACCGTATTACTGATTTACAGGAGAAACCACTACACCCAGTAGGCAATTTGGCTTCTCTTGGAATCTATGTAATCAAAAGAACCTTGCTCATCGACTTATTGGTTGAAGCCCATGCCCATGGACATTATGATTGGGTCAAGGACGTGGTTATCAGAAAAATGGATGATCTAAACATAAGTGGTTATAAGTTTGATGGCTACTGGCGCTCAATGAGTTCAATTTCCTTGTTCTACAAATGTAATATGGAGATGATTAATCCAGAAGTCAAGAATGAGTTGTTTAATGAGGGTGGTCGTGTCTTTACAAAAGTTAAAGATGAGACACCAACAAAATACAACGAAGAGGCAGATGTTAAACACTCAATTATTGCAGATGGCTGTATTATTGAAGGTGAAGTCATTAACAGTGTCTTATCTAGAGGTGTTATGGTTAGTCGAGGTTGTGTTGTAAAAGACAGTATTATCATGCAAGACACAGTCCTTGAAGAAAATGTAATACTTGAGAATGTCATCTTAGACAAGGGTGTAATTGTGAGACAAGGTAAGGCTCTTAAAGGTGAATCTTCTTACCCATTTATTGTTGGAAAGAATGCAGAAATAAGGTAGTCTTAAAAGCCTCTTATGATATAATAATCATAGGGGGCTTTCTTATGAAAAAAAGTAGACAGAATATACAACTCAAAAAAATTGTATTAATGATGCGTATAGTCTTTTATGCACAGTTTGTTGTTGTGGCAAGTGTTGTGCTTTATATGGCAGTAAGCTTTTATATGGATAGGTCAATGCCTGAAATAAGTATGTATATAGTCCTTCTTGGAATGTTATGTGTCATGGTTGTTATTAATGGTTATTTCGTCATGCGTGATAAGTCATTGTTTAATTCTTTATCCACCAAATTTGAGGCCCAAGAAATGACCTATGAGAACGTCAAAGAACTCAATAGAACTTTGAGGGGTCAAAGACATGACTTTCTTAATCATATCCAGGTTTTGTATACATTGATGGAACTAAAAGAGTACGATGAAACCAAAGAATACCTAGATGATTTATATGCAGATGTTGGGAAACTTTCTTCGAATATTAAGACTAAATCCATACCAATAAATGCCTTGCTTCAAGCAAAGAGTATTGAGGCAGAGAACCTTGGCATTCCCTATACAGTTAAGGTCACTACACCATTTAATCGATATAATATGCCAGATTGGGAAATGTGCCGGGTCATGGCCAATCTAATTGACAATGCCATTGAAGCTTCTAATAATGATGGTTTGAAAATGAGAAGTAGTGGTATCAAAATCATCATATGTGAGAACATCAAATCTTACCAAGTTATTATCTCAAATTGGGTTACTTATGAGAACAATCCTATCTTTGAAGAAAATGGACAAGGGCACACGGTACTTACTCGTATCTTCGAGGCAGGTTATACGACAAAGAAAGAAAAAAAAGGACCATGGTATGGGCTTATATATTGTTAAATCAACCTTAGAAAAACATCAAAACACCATAGAGGCTACTTGGGATAAGGGCATTGTTTCCATGACCCTGACCATTATGAAAAATACTGAATAGTAGCTTGCCTCTTTGCCATAAAGTCTTTAACTGACATTTGAGTCATTGAAATGATGTTTACAAACATAAAGCATTGTAAAAGAATTTAGAAGGTGTAGTATAAGCTTATAAAGATGGTTTTGACTAGAACTCATATAGGTAACTAGAATTAAATAGGTAGAAAGAAGGTGTCTTATGGAAGTGATTGCTGTTTTATTGATTATACTCGGTGTGGGACTTTTGATCGCTGAGATATTCATTCCAAGTTTTGGACTTACAGGTGTTCTTGGTTTGGTTGCAATACTAGGTGGCGTACTAATGACCGCTGAAACGGTTGGAGAAGGTTTGATGTTGTTTGTCATAATCTTTGTCATTGTGCTCATACTTATGTTTGTGGCTTACCGCTTTGTAGCCTCAAAGAGAAGTCCGCTAATCTTAAAAGATAGTGTGAAAACACCTGAACCAAAAAGTGATTTATCTTATTTTGTGGGCATGGAAGGTGTTGCCTTAACCATCCTAAGACCATCTGGCAAAGGAGATTTTGATGGTGTCAGACTAGATGTATTAACTGAAGGTGACTTTATTAGAAAAGGGTGCAAAATCGTTGTTGAACGAATTGAAGGTAAAAAAATCATAGTTGAAGAAAAGTTGGAGGGTGAGTAAATGAATGGTAATTTTGGTGTTTTAATGATTATTGCAATTGTGGTTATTGTCCTATCCGTATTTTTTAGTGTTATTCCTGTAAGGTTATGGATTGCTGCCATATCCTCAAATGTAAAAGTGGGTATATTTGGACTTATTGGTATGAAGCTTCGTCGTGTTCGACCAAGTCAAATTGTATTGCCTATGATTCGAGCAACAAAAGCTGGGATTATTGTTGATATTAATCAACTTGAGTCTCACTACCTTGCTGGTGGTAAGGTTGGTCGAGTGGTTGATGCCCTTATTGCAGCCCATCGTGCTAAGCTTGATCTATCTTTTGAAGCAGCAACGGCTATTGACCTTGCTGGTCGTGACGTACTCGAAGCCGTAAAGATGAGTGTAAAGCCAAAAGTTATTGAGACACCACTTGTTGTTGCAGTTGCAAAAAATGGTATTGAAGTAAAGGCCCTTGCAAAGGTAACTGTTAGAGCTAATCTGGATCGTCTGGTTGGTGGTGCGGGTGAAGAAACAATCATTGCACGTGTTGGTGAAGGTATCGTAACTACCGTTGGATCTAGTGAAAGTCATAAGGAAGTTCTTGAGAATCCAGATATGATTAGTGAAAGGGTCCTTGATAAAGGCCTTGATTCAGGAACAGCTTTTGAGATACTCTCAATTGATATAGCCGACATTGACCTTGGTAAAAATATCGGGGCTATCTTACAGGCTGAGCAGGCAGAAGCTGATAAAGTGATTGCCCAAGCTAAGGCTGAGGAAAGAAGAGCCTTTGCCATTGCCAAAGAACAAGAAATGAAAGCTTTGGTTGAAGAAATGCAGGCAAAAGTTGTTGAAGCACAGGCAGAAGTACCACTTGCTATGGCTGAAGCATTTAGAAAAGGTAACCTAGGTGTTATGGATTACTATAATATGAAGAATGTTCAGGCTGACACTAATATGAGACAAGCAATTAGTGGTGACACAGAGAAGAAATAGGTGAGCGTATGAAAAAAGCAAAAGGAAACCAATTAGGTGGACATATGCAAACAAGAACAAATATAAGGACATTAGCAGATAAGGGCAGAAATGATAGGCTTGCTGAGGCAAAGTTATCAGAAATGGCCCATAAGCAAGATATTGTTGTTGACATTCGTTCAAAGAGCTTAAAAGAACTTAGGGAGGCCATTGTTCTTAAAGAAATTCTTGATAAGCCTAAAGCATTAAGAGATAGATAGAACTAAGAAATAGATGAACTGAGAAACAGGGGATACTATGCTTAAAGTGATGTTGGTTGATGATGACCATAGAATGCAGAAAATTCTTATAAAAGCCCTTGGGACATTTGAAGAGATAGCTATTGAAGTTGTTGCTTCAAGTGGGAATGAGGGGGTAGAAGCTTATATGGCTTCACCAGTGGATGTGGCATTTCTTGATGTTGATATGCCTGGGATTAATGGTGTTGAGACAGCCAAACTTATTTTAGACATTAACCTAAATGTGCCATCGTATTTATAACAGCTCATGAGGATTATATGAAAGAAGCCTTTGAGCTCTATGCTTTTGACTATATTATGAAGCTTTCAAACTTGAAAGGCTTCATAAAACTGTCCATAGATTGTTAAGTTTGGAAACCCTTGGTGGATCCAAAGTAAAAGCAAGTACAAAAGCAGTGACAAGTTCAGAAGCAATGACAAGAACAAAAGTCCTCAATGAAATAGATAAGAGTGAAAAGGAAAGTGACCTTGACCAAGTGACAGAAGCTGATGGGATACTAGTTAAGAACAGAGATGGTATGAGGGTCGTAAAAATGGTGGATATTCTCTTTGTTGAAAGAAATAACCGTCAAACTGTCATTGTCACAAGAGATGATAGTTATACCATAAGCAAGAGTTTACAAGAACTTGAGGCCCTGTTACCTAAGTCAGAATTCATCCGTAGTCACAAATCCTATATTGTTAGAATGGATGCCATCACTTCTCTCAGCGTCTACGGGCGGTGGACTTATGTTGTCAAATTCAAGAATACAGATAAAGATGCCTTGATTACAAAAGAAAAGGCCAAGACCTTCGAAGCAAGCTTTGGGCTCATGAAGTAAAGATTTCTTTTGTAATGGGTGAATATATGTTAAAATACAAGTAGGAACTAGAGCTTAATGAGCGGATATTCGAAGCGTTTGTCTTCGGAATTTGGCTCATTTTTTGTATTTTTTTGAAGGTAAGGTAAGGAAGTGTTAGAGTGAAGTTTGTTCTTTTTTTTCTGGCAGTATTTATATTGGTTGTTGGAATAGGCATTGTCTTAATTGGTAATTATGATCATACCCTTCGGATTGGCGCCCTTGGAACTTATACAGATATAGGGACAACTTCTGATATTGATGCCTATAGAGCGATTGAATATGCTATCCAAAGACTTGGAACAGAAGAATACGCTTATGAACTCCTCCGTTATGACCTAACAGACTATGATGATTATGGCCGTCTAGTAAGAGATTTGACTAAAGATAAGATTGATGTCATAATCGGACCTTGTTCATCAGCCGGCCTTGTTAAGGTTCATGATTTTTTATTGAAGTTAGACATACCTGTATTTGTTGTCGCAGCCTCTACGGACATAATGACCGCAAATGATGACAATTTGTTTAGGCTAAACAATAGCATGTACTCTCAAGTGGAATTTATGGTCAATAAGATAGTGGAAAACAATGGTATGAGTGTCACTATTTATTATGATGAAGCTAACTTGGCATTCTCTAAAGTTTTTGGAAATCAAATTACGACTGCTATCAAAAACCTTAATAATTCAATAGATGTTACAAGTGTTGGGGTAGGAGAATTGGAGAAGCGGTCAGTCAAAGACACCATAGAGAAAAACATCAACGAGGATACCATGGTGATTATATTAGGTCCTGGTAAAGCTGGTATTGTGACAGCACATATAGCAAGTATTAGTCCAAGTACTGTATTTTATCATTCAACATGGTCGAATTCAGAATTAACGATAGATTACATGAAGTCCATAAGCAATAATGTTTACAGTTTGTCTTTACCAGAACCTAAGTACGAAGAGGCGTTTAATGAATTTGTTGATACGATGAAAACGGACTACAACGTGAATTATGGTGCATTTCCCTATTTTGCATATGAATCATTGTACTTTATTGATTGGGTAAAGAGTCAAGGTCACAATGTGACTGTTGAAGAGATTAGGACTCTAATAAGTGGTGGTATCACTTACGTTGGCCAGTTTGCAGATTACGATATAGACTCAAGTGGTGACTCAGAAAGACAATTAAAAATGATGAAAGTCATTGGGGGCAGATATCAGTTAATAGAATGACCCGGTATGGTCAAGGAGGTCAGGTGTGAAATTTAGGCAATTGAGCATTCGTAATAAATTCATATTGGTTTCAGTGACATTACTTTTTGTGCTCACTTTTTTTAGTATGTTTATTATTGCTATGACCAATCAACTGGCACATATAACAGATCAAATATTCACCCATCCTCTTGAAGTGTCGAATTCAGCAGCATATGCGAATGTTGAAGTGCTTAAGATGCACCGCGATATGAAGGATGTGGTATTAACTAGTGAGGACTATGAAGTCAACCTATTGGTAGATAAAATTAGGTTGTCAGAGGCTAATGTTTATGTTGCCCTTGATACCATTGATTATTATATTTTGGGAGAAGAAGGCAGACAACTGCAACAAGAAGCCAGAAAACTGCTTGATGAATGGAAATCGATTAGAACGGAAGTGATTGAGCATGTAAGAGCCGATGAGTACGATTTGGCCATTGACATTACAAAGGGAAGAGGCGCTGATCACGTTCAACGCCTTGAAAGAAAGCTTCTTGATTTGAATCAGTATGCCATAAAACGGGCAGAAGAATTTAAAAATGAATCCATTAGCCTTGAGAATAGAAACCAAATATTTGCTAGTGTGGGAACATTGGTCGTTTTCATGATTATTGTCTTAATGATTCTTTGGCTTAGCTTCAATGTTCTTGGTGGTATATATCAACTTGGTAATTCGATGGAAGATATTATGAACAGTGGAGAGTTTAAGGACATAGAGCTTGAGGGAAATGATGAGTTGGTAAGTCTTAGCCAGATATTCAACCAGCTAATTCAGTCTCTTGGTACTCAGTTATGGGTTGGAGAAGGCATTGAGAAGCTGAATAATATTCTGACTCAAAACAATCCAAATATTGATAAGTTAAAGACATATATAGAGACTTTACTTAAATATAACAGCTACTTATCTGTTGCTTATTATGATATGTCAAAAGACGGCCTTGATCTTAAAGCATCTGTTAACAGACTTGGCTTTATGGAGAGTCATTATGCCATTGGAGAACATATCATAGGTGAGTGTGCCTTAGAGAGAGAAGAAAAGCAAATTGTCTATGGAATAGAAGAGCATATGGATGTCAATGAATCTTTTCCCTTCCACACTGTTCTTGTTAAGCCAGTTATATATGATGATATGTTATACGGTGTTGTAGAATTAGTTCTACTTCGTCAAAGTAAACAAGAAGAATTGGTTGTTCTTGATGAAGCATTGTTTAACCTTGGTATGTATATGGCATCCAAAAGTCAAATGGGTCGCATTGACAAACTGCTTGAAGAGTCCATTAAGAATAATGAGATATTAACCAGTAGACAAATAAAGCTTGAAGAGCAAACAAAAGAACTTGAGGAGACCAATAAAGCGTTAGAGGTTCAAAAGGACCTTCTTAACATGAAATCCCTTGAACTTGAAGATCAGAACAATGAACTTGAGAAGTTACGAGAGGAGTTACTTACGAAATATAAAGATTTGGAGGAACTTTCGAATTACAGATCTCAGTTTTTAACCAATATATCACATGAACTTAAAACACCCCTTAATTCTATTATATTGCTTTCATCTGTTCTGGAAGGTAAAGAGCGTAGTAGTTTTACTATGGAAGATAAAGAGCAGATAGGTGTTATTAATAAGGCGGGGACGGAGCTTTTAAGCATTATCAACGATATATTGGATCTGTCCAAGGTGGAAAGTGGTAAGGTTTCAGTAGATGAAGAAATTTTTGAAACAAGTGATATTGTAGCGGAAATCAAGCTGCTTTATCAACCATCCATAAAGGATAAAGGTCTTAAAAGTCGTTTTGAAGACCACTTACATACAAAACTCTATGCAGATAAGAATAAGATTCTACATGTCATCACCAATTTCGTATCCAATGCAATTAAGTTTACAAGTAGTGGATCCATCACCATCAATTTCAAGAAAAACGATGATGATCAGTACCCACTTAGAATTGATGTGAAAGATACGGGCATTGGTATAGAAGATGAAAAAATTCATGTTATATTCGATGAGTTTGTTCAATCCGATGGTTCCATTAGTCGGATTTATGGTGGTACTGGACTAGGCCTTGCTATATGTAAGAACTATGCGTTACTACTAAAGGCACGTATAGAGGTGCGTAGTAAAATTGGTGAAGGTAGTACTTTTAGTTTGTTGCTTCCAGCAGGAAACCTACTTGAAGAGCATGAACGGCTTTCCAAAAGGCTTGCAATTGAATCAAATTCAAAAGAAAGTACTATGGTTAAGGAAATATTATCAAGTGAAAAATGTCAGAAGAAGGTGCTGATTTGTGATGATGAGCCTATGAACGTCTTTGCCCTTTCAGCTATGTTGGAAGAAATTGGGGTCATCCCCATTACAGCATTGTCCGGAGAAGAAGCCATAAGAATGGTGGAGCTAGAAGAGAATATTGATTTGATTTTCCTTGATTACATGATGCCCCACCTTGATGGTATTGAAACCATCAAACTGCTGAAAATGAATGAAGCCTACAAAGGTGAGCCAATAGTTATGGTAACAGCAGCCACATTGAATGAAGAGGAAATAAAGTTTATCCGAAAGGAAACCAGTGCTTATATTCAAAAACCTATTATCTATAATGTGATAGTGAGGACTTTGGAGAAACTATTATAGAAGGATAAAAATCGAATTCACATAGGGAAGATGAGTGTTATGAAAAAATATACAATACTAATTGTTGATGATAACAAGAACAATCGATACGCAACTCAAGCTGTGCTCAAAAAACTAGAGGTGAAACTGTATGAAGCGGCCAGTGGCAATGAAGCCCTTGAAGCCCTTATTCGCCATGACATTGATTTAATAATATTAGATATTCAGCTTCCTGACCTAAGTGGGTTTGAGCTGGCGTCAATGATTAAATCTAAAAAGTCTACTATGGCGATACCAATAATTTTTGCTACCGCAATCTTCAAGTCTGAAGAATTCATGGAAAAGGGTTATGAAATAGGGGCAATAGATTATATACTCAAGCCTATGAACGCTAAAATGTTATTGGCTAAAGTAACCTATTACAAGGCCATCTATGAAACTAGGACAAGCTTAATTGATGAATTGGAAGAAAAAAAATCAGGAACTGCTTAAACGTATTCATCAACTTAAGGATATGGAGGCTGTTCTTGAAACTTCAGAAGCGAATTGGCGTATGTTAGGGGAGAATATCCCCTATTATATTGAAGTATATGACGAAGATGAAACCCTTATTTTTGACAATAATAATATCATCAGTCCACAAAAGTGTCTTGATAAACAATTACACAACGAAAGATACCGTAAACAGGTCATTCAGAGTTTGAGTTCTGGTATGTCAGACACCCAGATTTATGACATTGTTAGTCATGTCAAACATTGTTACTTTGAAGTGAAGACAATTCCAACAACATTTGATGGTCAAGTTAGGTGTATGGCTATTATTGGGGATATCACAGATCGTAAGGAATATGAAGAGGATATACTATACATTGGATATCATGATCAACTGACTGACCTTAGGAATCGTCACTACTTTCGAAGTAATCTGGAACATCTTAATAAGGAAAAATGTATGCCTATCTCAATAATTATGGGGGATGTTAATGGGCTTAAGATGATTAATGATAGCTTCGGACATACAATGGGCGATCGATTGTTAGTGGAATCAGCAGCTATTATGGGTAAATACCTTTCAGATAGTGACGTTCTTGCCAGATGGGGTGGTGATGAATACATTGTCTTATTACCAAATACCGATAAGGACAGGGTAAACGGGATTATTAAATCTATAAAGGAAGAAATAGTCAATGTAAAAGTGGATGATAGTTTTCCAATTAGTATTGCCCTGGGAGAAGCAACAGCTTATGATACAGCCTTTGAATTCGAGGAACTTATAAAAGAAGCAGAAGATAAAATGTATGTGAATAAACTTAAAGACCAACTTAGTTATCGAAGTTCTGTTGTTGAGTCTCTTAAGCAAGCCCTTTATGAAAGAGACTATGAGACTGAGGAACATACTGAACGTTTGTGTGATATGGCTCTGCTTATGGCAAAACACCTTGGTCTTGGACAAAATGATAAAGACAGGTTGTCGCTTCTTGGTGACCTACACGATATAGGGAAAATAGCCTTGCCATCTTCTGTCCTAAACAAAAAAGGGTCTCTCACTGAGAGTGAATGGCAAAGTATCAAACGTCATCCAGAAATAGGCTATAGAATCTGTGGTTCAGTCCCAGAGTTATCTTCAGTGTCAGACCTTGTTTTGTCTCATCATGAAAAATGGGATGGAAGTGGTTATCCAAGAGGTCTTAAGAATACTGAGATACCACTACTGGCTCGTTTAATAAGTATTATTGATGCTTTTGATGTTATGACACACCAAAGACCCTATAATAAAGTTAAACATTCCGAAGAAGCTTTGGAAGAATTAAAACGATGTTCTGGGTCCCAATTTGACCCTAATCTTGTTAATGTTTTTGTTAAAGTCTATGAAGACAATATCAAACCTATCTAGAGTGGCAATATGATGTATATGGTTCGAAAGGGCTGGACCTTGACATAAATGACTCTACTATGCTATAGTACAGTCAATTAAATTATGTATGCACGTTGAACATAAGGAGTAATCATTGACAATGTTTGCAGAGAGTCCAGGATGGTGGAAGCTGGATACAGGAGAATGATGAAGGGCATATGGGAGTGCTAAGCTGAAAGTGGGTATTTGTTGAATTTATTGCATCTAATCAACGTTACGCGTTGTATTGACAACAAAAGCCAACTAGGGTGGAACCGCGGAAGTAACATGCTTTCGTCCCTTGTATTATGGGATGATAGGATGTTTTTTTATTTGTAAAAAGCAAAAAAAAATACTCCGTAGGAAGCACATGAATTCGTAGTGAAATTATAAGAAAATTTTATTAGGAGGAATAAGAATGGAAAAATCAATGGATAAGATAGTAGCGCTTGCCAAAGCGAGAGGGTTTGTTTACCCAGGGTCAGAAATATATGGTGGACTTGCCAACACGTGGGATTATGGACCACTTGGCGTAGAACTTAAGAACAATGTGAAAAAAGCTTGGTGGCAGAAATTTGTTAAAGAAAGCCCAACCAATGTTGGTGTGGACTGTGCCATCCTAATGAACCCTCAAGCGTGGGTTGCTTCAGGACATGTTGGTGGGTTTGCAGATCCGCTTATGGATTGTAAAGAATGTAATGAACGTTTTAGAGCGGACCAAATGATAGAAGACTATATGGAAGCCAATGGTGAAACTGTTGAAGATCCAGTGGATGCTTGGTCAAATGAAGCCATGGCCACTTATATTGAAGAAAATAATATTGGTTGTCCTTCTTGTGGCAAACATAACTTTACAGACATTCGTCAGTTTAACCTTATGTTCAAAACCTTCCAAGGTGTTACAGAAGATGCGAAGAACGTTGTTTACTTAAGACCTGAGACTGCCAAGGTATCTTTGTTAACTTTAAGAATGTTCAAAGAACATCACGTAAGAAGATTCCATTTGGTATTGGTCAGATTGGTAAATCATTTAGAAATGAGATCACTCCTGGTAACTTTACTTTTAGAACAAGAGAATTTGAGCAAATGGAACTTGAATTCTTCTGTGAACCGGGCACTGACATTGAATGGTTTGAATATTGGAAGAAATATTGTGTGGATTGGTTAGGCCAACTAGGTATGAATCCTGACAACATGCGTGTTCGTGACCATAGCGATGAAGAGTTATCTCATTATAGTAATGCAACTACAGATATTGAATTCTTATTCCCATTTGGTTGGGGGGAATTATGGGGTATAGCTTCAAGAACAGACTTTGACCTTAAGCAACATCAAGAACACTCAGGTCAAGATATGTTATACTTCGATCAAGAGAAGAATGAGAAATACGTACCTTATTGTATAGAACCATCACTTGGTGCTGACCGTGTGACACTTGCTTTCTTATGTGAAGCTTATGATGAAGAAGAGCTTGAAGGTGGCGATGTGAGAACAGTTCTTCGTTTCCATCCAGCACTTGCACCAATTCAAATGGCTGTATTGCCATTGTCTAAGAAACTTAACGCTGAAGCAACTGAAGTTCTTGAGCTACTTCAAAAATACTACAATGTTGAGTTTGATGATCGCCAGAGTATTGGTAAGCGTTATAGAAGACAAGATGAGATTGGTACACCTTATTGTATTACTTTTGACTTTGATTCAAAAGACGATGCATCTGTAACAATCAGACATAGAGACAGTATGGAGCAAGAAAGAATCAAAATTGATGAACTGCTCATGTATTTCCATGACAAATTTTCATTCTAAAGGGACAAGTCACTTTGGTCCCTTGACAATGACAAATTGTCTAAGGTGATGACCTAATCCATGGTGCAGTTGGTTAATCTTATAGGGCCAAGGTGTTGGTTGTTTACATAACTTAAGAAATAGGACCATATGAGCCATTTGGATTTGTTTAATCTGAACAAAAAAGTCATGGAAAGTTAGTGATTTTAGTCAGATTAATTTAAAAAATACAAATGCTCTTAAAATGCCAAAATTTGCCTACACAAAAGGACTCAGTGTGTTATAATGTATATCGGGCATGGGGATGCCCAGTGTATGTATGTGTGGTAAAACGTAGTTTATTTAGTGAGAAAACAGATTCTTATCTGTTTACTATAAACGCAATTCCTGACTCACGGGAATTGACAATACAATTATATTAGGAGGGCACAAAATGAGTAAAAAAGTTTGTTTATATGTTCAGCGAAGCTGACGCATCAATGAAGAATCTTCTTGGTGGTAAAGGTGCTAACTTAGCTGAGATGACAAAACTTGGACTTCCAATCCCACAAGGATTTACAGTTTCAACAGAAGCTTGTATCAAGTATTACGACGATGGAGAGGTAATCAACGAAGCTATTACAGCTGAGGTTGATAACTCACTAGCACAACTTGAAGAAATTACTGGAAAGAAATTCGGAGACAACAGTGAGCCATTACTTGTATCTGTACGTTCAGGAGCTAGAGCTTCTATGCCAGGTATGATGGACACAGTTCTTAACCTTGGTTTAACAGATGTAGCTGTTGAAGGTTTTGCAGCTAAAACTGGCAACCCAAGATTCGCTTACGACTCATACAGAAGATTTATCCAAATGTTCTCTGACGTTGTTAAAGGACTTCCAAAGTCACAATTTGAGAGAGTTCTTGACGAAATCAAAGAAGCTAAAGGTTTTGAATCAGACTTAGAATTATCAGCTGATGACCTTAAAGAAGTAGTAGAAGCCTTCAAAGCTTTATACGTAAAGCATGAAGGTTCAGAGTTCCCTCAAGATCCAAGAGAGCAACTTATGGCAGCAGTTGGTGCCGTATTCGCTTCATGGAACAACGAGAGAGCGATTGTATACAGAAGAATGAACGATATCCCAGGTTCATGGGGTACTGCAGTTAACGTTCAAGCTATGGTATTTGGTAACATGGGTGAAACATCAGGTACTGGTGTTGCATTTACTCGTGACCCTTCTACTGGTGAAAAAGGTATCTATGGTGAGTACCTAATTAACGCTCAAGGTGAAGACGTTGTTGCTGGTATCCGTACACCACTTCCTATCACAAGACTTGAGCAAGATATGCCAGAAGCATACGCTGAGTTTATCAGATTAGCTAACGTTCTTGAGAACCACTACAAAGACATGCAAGACATGGAGTTCACAATTGAAGATAAGAAATTATACTTCCTTCAAACTCGTAACGGTAAGAGAACTGCAGCTGCTGCACTTCAAATAGCTGTTGATCTTGTTGAAGAAGGTCTTTGTACTAAAGAAGAAGCAATCATGAAAGTTGAACCAAAACAACTTGACGCACTTCTTCACCCACAATTTGATGTAGACGCTCTTGCTGCTGCTAAAGTATATGGAAACGCTCTTCCAGCTTCTCCAGGTGCTGCTGCAGGTCAAGTATACTTCAATGCTGATACAGCAGTTGAAGCAAAAGCTAGAGGCGAGCGAGTTATTCTTGTTAGACTTGAGACTTCACCAGAAGATATTGAAGGTATGGACGCTGCACAAGGTATCCTTACAGTTCGTGGTGGTATGACATCTCACGCGGCCGTTGTTGCTCGTGGTATGGGTACTTGCTGTGTATCTGGTTGTGGAGACCTTAAGATTGCAGATGATGAAAAATCATTCACACTTGCTGGCAAAACAATCAAAGAAGGTGAATATATTTCACTTAACGGTACAACTGGTAACATCTACCTTGAAGATGTTAAGACTGTTGAAGCAGAAGTTGGTGGCAACTTCGCTACATTCATGAGCTGGGCTGATGAAATCAGAACACTTAAAGTAAGAACTAACGCTGATAACCCTAAAGACGTTGCTAACGCAGTGAAATTTGGTGCTGAAGGTGTTGGACTTTGTAGAACAGAGCATATGTTCTTTGAAGAAGACAGAATTCCACGTATCCGTGAAATGATCGTGTCAAAGACTGTTGAAGAAAGAAAAGAAGCTCTTGATAAATTAATTCCTTTCCAAAAGGCAGACTTCAAAGGTATGTACGAAGTACTTGCAGGAATGCCAATGACAGTACGTCTACTTGACCCACCACTACATGAGTTTGTTCCACATGCTGATGAAGATATCAAAGCACTTGCTAATGATATGGACTTATCATATGAAGAACTTAAAGCAACAGTTGAAAGTCTTCATGAGTTCAACCCAATGCTTGGTCATAGAGGATGTCGTCTATCTGTAACTTACCCAGAGATTGCTGTAATGCAAGCTCGTGCAATCATGGAAGCTGCTATTGAAGTAGACGCTGCTAACGACTTTGATGTTGTTCCAGAGATTATGATTCCACTTGCAGGTGAAGTTAAAGAGCTTAAGTATGTTAAAGAAGTTATTGTTGAGACTTGTGAAGCTGTTAAAGCTGAAAAAGGATCAGACATTAAGTACATGGTTGGTACAATGATTGAGATTCCAAGAGCTGCTCTTACTGCTGATGCTATTGCAGAAGAAGCTGAATTCTTCTCATTCGGTACTAATGACCTTACTCAAATGACTTTTGGTTACTCAAGAGATGACGCTGGTGCATTCCTTGATGATTACTACAAGAAAGCTATTCTTGAGTCAGACCCATTTGCAAGACTTGACCAAACAGGTGTTGGACAACTTGTAACTATGGCTTGTGAAAAAGGTAAGTCAGTAAGACCTGATATCAAGCTTGGTATCTGTGGAGAGCACGGTGGTGACCCATCATCAATCGAGTTCTGTTACAAAGCTGGTCTTGACTATGTATCATGTTCACCATTCCGTGTTCCAATTGCAAGACTTGCAGCGGCTCACGCAGTGTTATTGAACAAATAATCATATATGATTTATAACTTGATTTGATTCGAGTTTGATAGACCCTCACTCTTTGGAGTGAGGGTCTATTTCATATAATACGACCGAAAATGGGCGAAGCCCATAGAGATGCAAAGCCCATAGAGATGCAAAGCATCTATCTTATGTTTCTATTAGACACTTTAATTGCGTGAAGGGTCATATCGTGATAGAATAAATCTGTATAGAGGACATGGATTAAAATATTGACAATTATGTATGTCATTTAGAAGTATAGGCTAAATAAATTCATAAGAAGATAAGTAAATCATGAGACAAAAATAAGCCGTGATTGATTAAGGTGTCAATATTGTTTTGATAGCTTGAGTGTGATATGAATTTGAGGTCTACAACAATGTAGGTCATATCATAAAGTGAAATTCTTATGGGTAAATAGAATAAAATAAAGGACACGGGGTATATTATGAGAGTGATAGGGAAAGTAAGGCATATCATCATGGCTATATTTTTGATGAGTGTGTGTCTGATTATAATTGGAAGTTATAATTATGGGCGTGAAGTTAACAGTGTCTATGCATATGACTATCCACATGTTTTGGTTATCAATGCCTACCATCAAGGTTTTGGCTGGACAGATGATCAAACAGAGGCCATTATCAATAGGATAAATGAGCAAAATAGTGATGCCATTGTATCGGTAGAATACTTAGACTGGAAACGATTTCCTCATGAGGAAAATCTAAAACAACAATTCAATTACTTTAAATATAAATACAGCAGCGAAGACATTGATGTGGTTATTGCTACAGACGATATTGGTATGCAATTTGCCATTGATTATCGTAGTGACTTATTCGCAGACGCAGCCATAGTCTTTACAGCAGTTATGGAAGAGTCCGCTCTTAGTCGTAGTGAAGGTGTTAGTAATATTACTGGGGTGTATGAAGGTGTTGATGCTAAGGGAACTATTGAAAGTATTTTGGGTATACATCCTAATATTGAGCACATCTATATAGTATCTGATGCCAGTGAAAGCAGTGTTGATTTATATAGGGAGCTAATTGATGCCATTGATAAGCAAGATGAAAGTAGTGACATTATTTCATATCAAGTTCTTAGTGATTATAGTTACGATGATATAAAATATATTTTGTCCAATCCACTTGATCATAGTGTGGTTATAATGGGCTCTTTTACAATGGATACAGAGGGAAAGTCCATACCTACTGAATTGTTTACCAAGGAACTATCAGATGTCATTGATATGCCTATTTATAGCCTATATGAATACCTTCTTGGTCATGGCATAATTGGTGGAAGTTTACTTAGTGGTAGCTTGCAAGGTCAAGTGGGTGCAGATATTGCCCTTAGAATTCTGGATGGTGAAAGTGCAGACTCAATACCATTTTATAATGAAAAAACCGTTTATAGTGGCTTTGATTATAACTTAATGGATGGTCATAAGATTCCACAGAGCTTGCTGCCAGAAGGTAGTGTTGTCATAAATAAGCCAATTACAGTGTATGATGAGTACAAAGAAGTGATTATAGCATTTATGGTTATCTTATTAATTCTTGTGGTATTTGTCATCATATTGTCAACTAATATAGGCTTAAGGCGCAGAGCCCAAAAAGATCTAGAAAAAGAACATGAAGCTGTACTTCAAACATATGAAGCATTAGCAGCATCAGAAGAAGAACTAAAGGCACAAAACGAAGAGCTTATTGAACAGCAAGAGAGAATCAACTATCTAGCATACAATGATCATTTAACTGACTTACCTAATAGATTGCAGATAAAGAACTACTCAGCCCTATTAATTGAAAAATCTAAACTTAGAAAAACCAAAATGATGTTGGTTTTTATTGATCTAGATAACTTCAATTATGTTAATACAGCGCATGGTCATATGGTAGGGGATATGATGCTTAGACAACTATCATCGAGGTTTAAGACATACCTTGACGGTCAAGGTGTTATTGGTCGAATAGGTGGCGATGAGTTTGTTTGTCTAAAAGGTATTGAGGATGATTTTGATACAGAAGCTTTTGTGGATGGCTTAATGAAGCTATTTGCAGAGTCAATAGAAGTCAATCATAGGGAGGTATTTGTCTCTTCCTCTATGGGTTATGCAATCTATCCAGAGGATGGGTCTAACTACGAGGAACTCCTGATTAGGGCTGATATGGCTATGTACAAAATGAAAGACAGTGGTAAAGCCCAGGCCAGTCGTTTTGATGTGCAGATGAATAAAGAGATGACCAGCAAAATTAATTTGACCAATGCCCTTAGAACAGCATTGTCTAATGAGGAGTTCTATCTTGTTTACCAACCTCAATATAATTATGAAAGTGAAAAGATCATTGGTTACGAGGCCCTACTAAGGTGGGAAAGTGAAAAACTTGGCCATGTTCCACCAGATATTTTTATACCAATAACGGAGTCAACTGGAGATATTGTTGAAATTGGCTATCTTGTTATTAAAGAAGCCATCGGTTTTATCAAAGCCCTTAAGGAAAAAAAACCAATTCGTCAAAGTATCTGTTAACATTTCAGTTGTCCAGTTATTACGAAGTGATTTTGCGGAAAATGTCTCTAAGCTACTTGCAGAAAATGACATAACACCAGAACAAATGGAATTTGAAATAACTGAATCTGTCATGATAGAATCTTTTGAAGTGGTGAACCAACAGCTTAAGAAAATATGTGACATTGGCATTCAGATTGCGTTGGACGACTTTGGAACGGGTTATTCATCTTTGACTTATCTGAAGAAATTACCAATTTCAACGTTGAAAATTGATAAAACTTTTATTGATGACATTATTGAAGAAGATGATGAACACTTCTTTACAGGCATTATTATTGATATTGCCAGACAACTTGATTTTCGTGTTGTGGCAGAAGGTGTCGAAGAAGAAAGACAGATTGAATACCTTAGACAGTGCGGCTGTGAGATAATACAAGGCTACTGGTTTAGCAAGCCACTGAAGTTTGATAGTGCTATTGATATGTTTGGTGACCAGATGACTTTGGTGTAAGTCGTAGATATTCATTGATCCATTGTTGCGAAAATTCTCTTAGAGTAAGATGAATACCCCCCTAACAATAACATTTGTACTCAGTTTGCTGGATATAATATTATAGGTTAGGGGGTATTTTTGATTACTTTTTTCAGCTCTGATAATGTGATTTATATAATTTGTTACGTCCATACTTAGTTGCTGAGCTTTGTTTCATAAGTTGAGTAAATGAGGTGGGAAATACGAACTAAACTTGCGTGATTGACAGACTAAGTGATAGCATGTAATATAAGTCTATGAAAACGGATATCAGAAAGGAATGATTCTCATGAAAGGCTATAAAACAGAACATTTTGAATCAAAAGTAGTCCATGGGTATGAGGGGTATGACGATAAAACAGGTGCTATTAGCTACCCAATATATCAAAGTGCAACATTCAGGCATTCAGGCCTAGGAGAATCAACAGGATTCGATTATTCAAGACTCAAGAATCCAACCAGAAGTGAACTGGAAAATACCATGGCACTATTGGAAGAAGGTAGTGCTGGTTTTGCATTTTCAAGTGGTATGGCAGCCATATCAACTCTAATGAAGCTGTTTAAATCAGGTGACCATTTAGTAGTATCTGATGATCTCTATGGTGGAACTTATCGGATATTGAAAGATATCTATAACATCTACAATATTGAAGTTGATTTTGTTAATATGTCTGATATGGATGCAGTCGCTAAATCAATCCGCATTGAAACCAAAGCACTTCTTGTTGAGACACCAACAAACCCAACAATGAAAGTGACTGATATTGCAAAAGTTGCTGAAGTTGCACATTCAAAAGGCATTCTGCTCATCGTGGATAACACATTCCTATCACCTTACTATCAAAAACCATTGACGCTTGGAGCAGATATAGTCATACATAGCGGTACAAAATATCTTGGTGGTCATAACGATGCCTTGGCGGGTATAGTGGTAACTAACTCAGATGTCCTAGCAGAAAAAATTGAGCTTATCCAGAAATCAGAAGGTGCAGTCTTGTCGCCATTTGACAGTTGGTTGATACTAAGAGGGATAAAAACACTCTCCATTCGTCTTGACCGACAATCCGAAAATGCCATAATCATAGCTAAGTGGCTTAGACAACAAGCTTTGGTTGAAAAGGTTTTTTATGCAGGCCTAAAAGACCATCCAGGATATGAAATCAGCTCAAAACAAGCAACAGGCTATGGCGCAATGATTGCTTTTGAAGTGAAAGACAGGTCAGTTATAGAACGGATACTCAAAAAGATAAAGCTCATAACCTTTGCAGAAAGCCTTGGTGGCGTAGAAAGTCTCATGACCTACCCAATGGTCCAAACTCATTCAGCTATTCCTGAGGAAGTCCGAAACCGAGTAGGTGTTAACGAACGTTTGTTACGACTATCTGTTGGTATTGAGCATGTGGATGACTTGATTGATGACTTAGACCAAGCTCTTAAGGAATAATCGGGGCTTAAAGAATCTATGATACTAATTTTTAGACAAGTATTATAACTTAGGCGACTATAGATGGATATAAAAATCCTATGAGTTAAACCTATCAAATATAAGCATATGGTCTAAGAACAGTAGAATAAACCGTTCATAGATTATTTGCTTTTTTTGTGCCCCAAATGATGCTATAATAGGACGACTGAACTATAGTATATCATTAAATAAAAATTAGTTGAGGTGAAATAATGGCATCTGTCAGCGGTAGTGGTTGCGAATTACTGATTCCTTTATCAGAACGTAAGCCAGTTAAAGAAATTGAAAGAAGTATTATCAAAACATACAGAAAAGATTTGTGGTCTAAATTCGTCAAAGGTGTTAAGCAATTTGAAATGATTAAAGAAGGTGATAAAGTTGCTGTCGGTGTATCTGGTGGTAAAGATAGCCTTTTATTAGCCAAGCTTTTACAAGAACTACAGCGTCATGGCAATGTAAAATTTGACATTGAGTACCTAGCTATGAATCCTGGCTATTATAAAACCAATGAAGAGCGCCTGAAAGATAACTGTAAACATCTTGAGATTCCAATTACATATTATGATTCAGGTATTTTTAATATTGTAGATGAAATAGCCAATGATTACCCTTGCTATCTATGCGCTAAAATGAGACGCGGCGCTCTTTATGCAAAAGCTCAAGAACTTGGGTGTAATAAACTGGCTCTAGGCCACCATATGGATGATGTTATTGAGACTCAGTTGATGAATATTTTCTACGCTGGAACGACCAAAACCATGATGCCTAGACTAAAATCACTTAATTTTGAAGGTCTTGAGTTAATAAGACCTATGTACTACATAAAAGAAGATGCCATAAAACGCTACACAATGAATGCTGGACTATCACCTATGAACTGTGGTTGTGTTGTTGCGGCTAAAAAGACGTCCAGCAAACGTAGGGAAATGAAAGAACTTATAGCTAGATTGAAAGAGACGAATCCTGACATAGACAAATGTATCCTTCAATCAGCACATAATGTCAATATGGACTGTGTTGTTGGTTGGAATCAAGATGGAGAGAAGTACAGTTTTCTTGAAAAGTTTGAATAATGGATTACTTATAAGATGAAGAAATGACGTATTTACCACAAGTAGCTGAGATATTTATATGACAACAAAGAAGCAAAGAAAGTAGCCAGTAAAGGGTTTATAAGTTAAGGTTAGGTAGTAAATAGACCATGAATAAGACCAGTAACATATATTAAATGATAGATATGAAACAATATGTAAAGTAGAACTTGAGCTAAGATTCATGTAAAGGATGAGTTTGCTAAGCTTAACGGTCTGTTAGGACTTAATTGATTAAGCTATGATTTATATTCAAAAGGCTTGCCAAAGGTAATGATTAATTCATTATACTTGGCAGGCTTTCTTTATATAACAAGAAATTGCTCTGAATTAAGTTAATGAAATTGAAACGTTTTCATTAATGCTTTGGTAAATATCTTATTATACGGCAAAAAATGAGCGAAGCTCATACGTGGCAAAGCCCCTTTTCTTGTTATTTGGGCAACAAAATATTATGATTTCTTGTCTTATTCTGCAATAAATGATAGAATGTCATTGAGGCGTATAGTATTAATGGCAAGAGGTGGGTAACTAAGTTTATAGATTATTCTATCATGAATCCATTGAATACAGTTGAATATTTTCCGTTACACAGATAGTTTAGCTATGTGTTTTTTTGTAATCAAAAATAACAACTTTATGATTGGAGAGAATAATGAAAACTTGGATTGAAGATGACATTTTATGTGTCAAAGTATCGTATAATATTGCCCTGATTGAGAAAATAAAAAGCATTGGTGGTCGCTGGCAAGCAGAAGATTTATGCTGGCATTTACCTATTGATAAGTTTAATGAGTTACAAACTATCAGTAATGATCCAACTAAACATGAAATGTTAACTAGAGATGAAAGACTTGAGTTCATTAGAAATCAGATGTTATTGCGTGCCTATAGCCCCAAAACAATCAAAAGCTATATGTGCCATATTGAGAATTATTTAATTTTTTCAAATGACAGTATCGCACTAAATGATGTCAATCGTTACATGATTCATTTGATTGATCGAAAAAAGTGTAGTTTCTCATATTGTAATCAAGCAATCAATGGCTTAAAAATCTATTTACGAGAATTTGCATCTATCAATGAAGATGAACTTTTTTCAATGGAACGCCCCAAAAAGGTGAAGAAATTACCTAAGGTTCTGAGTAAATCAGAGGTCAAATCAATAATAGATGGCACAAGCAATGTAAAACATAAGACAGCCCTAATGCTGGCATACTCCTGTGGTATGAGAGTGAGTGAAGTGGTTAACATCCGGAAAGAAGATGTTGATAGCGATAGAATGATTGTCCATATCGTACAGGGTAAGGGCCGTAAAGATAGAATCACAACACTTTCTATAAAAATGCTAGAACAATTAAATCGGTATTACGACCAGTATCATCCCAATAATTGGATTTTTGAAAATAGCAACCACAATGGCAAAATCAGTCCAAGAACGCTTCAACGGGTCTTTGAAAAGGCGGCTGAGCTTCAAGGAATAAAGAAACATGTCACATTCCATAGCCTACGACATTCGTATGCAACACACTTACTCGAAGGTGGTGTGGACTTACGTTATATCCAAGAACTCTTAGGACATGCTGATAGTAAAACAACAGAAATCTATACCCACGTATCCACTAAATCCATACAAAATATTACCAATCCACTTGACCAATTGTGATTTAGACAACATACGTTACTTAAGGTCGGTAGTGTTATTGTTATCGAAATAATACTACGTTTGACATAGTACATTAATTTGGTTTACTTGACATCATCAAACTATTGGAATCTACGACATTCTATAGCTATTACAACATCTAACACAAACCGCAGAACACTGTAGATACTTACTTGTCGTAGTTTGTAGA
>JDSF01000085.1_pt1 | contig 75739 bp, 72 predicted proteins | sample 199441 | NCBI WGS metagenome assembly JDSF01 (sample SAMN02592751, study PRJNA231836) | bioreactor metagenome | isolation source: continuous culture bioreactor denitrification-DNRA | place: Germany: Bremen
TTATGGAAACTCTGGAGAGCAAATCATGAAAACGACAGTGATAGTGATTTAAAAAACAGTAGTTGAAGTTAGAGGTATTCTGTAAGTATTTATGGCCCATTGGTCAAGCGGTTAAGACACCGCCCTTTCACGGCGGTAACAAGGGTTCGATTCCCTTATGGGTCATTCATTAGAATCACTTAATTAATTTTAGGTTGTTCTTTTTTTTAGCAAAAAAATGAGTATTATCACGCCGACGTGGCTCAATTGGCAGAGCAGCTGACTTGTAATCAGCAGGTTACCGGTTCAAGTCCGGTCGTCGGCTTTAACCACCTTATATCATGGGCCCATAGCTCAGTTGGTTAGAGCATCCGGCTCATAACCGGATGGTCCGGGGTTCGAATCCCTGTGGGCCCACTTTAATTTAATATAGTAGTGATGATATACCGTAATTATTATGGCACAATGGAAATGCCAAATAAATTATGGCCCAGTGGCTCAGTTCTAGCTTCAAGAGCGTGACGTGAAACAATAAGTAATATTGTGCACACGACTGAGACAGTGGGAAATGCCAAAATTATTTGGCCCAGTGGCTCAGTTGGTTAGAGCGCCGGCCTGTCACGCCGGAGGTCGAGGGTTCGAGTCCCTTCTGGGTCGTTACGAAACGAATATATTCTACGGATTCTTCCTATATGAATCATACGTAAATGCAATGACTGTATGAATTAGAGAGGTTAGAAGAAGTTAATAGATTGTGACGTAGTAAAACAATATATCCCAGGGCGCATAGCTCAGCTGGGAGAGCACCTGCCTTACAAGCAGGGGGTCACAGGTTCGAGCCCTGTTGCGCCCACTATATACAATTAAGTTGTATATGTGTTAGAATTAAATAGTGTTAAAATGTGTGCGCATAGCTCAGCTGGATAGAGCGTCTGGCTACGGACCAGAAGGCCGAGGGTTCGAATCCTTCTGCGCACGTTACTTTGAAATGAGAGGGCTTGTTGACTGCTTGGCGGTTGGCGGGCTTTTTTTTATTTACAGTAAATTCCTATGAATTTAACCAGTTGAATAGAAACATTTCAACTGGTGCCAAGGGAGATTTACTATAAATTACCAAAAATGAGCGAAGCTCATACGTGGCGAAGTCACTTTTCTTGTGACTCAGCCTCTTTGTTCTTTGTAAAGATATAAAAGCATATATGCAAATAACATAATTAGTGGTTGTGTTTTATTATAACGAATAGTAAAATATGGTTAGCGACAGAATAAAACGAATTAAGAATGGAGTTGGTAGTATGGACGGTTCCCCTGAGAGGCCAATGATAAGAATAACAAAATATAGACTACCAATTGAGCGATATACTCAAATATAAGTAATCATTTTCTATTTGTGAAATAGGGTTATTTTGTTTGTAAAGATAAGTTTTATTGGTAGAAGAAGGAGTGATACCGATGGAGCTTTCAATGTTAATAAACCTTGTAAAGAACAGGCTGTACAAGGAGTTAAAAGATGAGATAATTAATCTCCAAGAAGCAGATATTGCAGAATTATTGGATGAACTTGATATAAGAGAAGCGCTAATAGTCTATAGACTATTACCAAAAGAGATGGCTGCAGATGTTTTTTCCTTTTTGGATGTAGAAAAGCAAGCAGAGATATCCAAGTTAATTACAGATGATGAGTTGTCTTATATAGTTAATGAACTATATTTTGATGACAAAATTGATTTGATTGAAGAAATGCCTGCCAATGTTGTCAAAAAAAATCCTAAGAAATGCAACGGATACAGAGAGAAAGCTGATTAATCAGTTTCTAAAATATGAGGAAGATACTGCTGGTAGTCTCATGACTATCGAGTTTGTTGACCTAAAAGGATCCATGACTGTTGATGACGCCATGGAAAGAATTCGTAAGATAGGTGTTACAAAAGAAACTATCTACACCTGTTATGTGACAGATACTACAAGAAAACTGGAAGGTATTGTCTCATTAAAAGAGTTGGTGCTTTCTGACAAAAAAACTCTTATTAGTGAGATGATGGAGACAGAAGTCATTAATGTATCAACGACAGATGACCAAGAAATCATTGCGAATATATTCAAGAAATATGATTTCTTATCATTGCCAGTTGTAGATCATGAGAATAGGTTAGTGGGTATAATAACTATTGATGATGTTGTCGATGTAATTGAAGAAGAAACAACAGAGGACTTCCAAAAAATGGCAGCCATTGATCCTTCAGATGCTGAGTATATGGCTATGACATCTTTTGACTTAGCAAAAAGGCGTATTATGTGGTTGGTTATACTAATGTTCTCAGCAACCATTACGGAATTTATATCAACAAAGAATGCTTTTTTAACAACACAGTTTGCTGTCTTATTTAGTGTGGTACCTATGTTAATGTCAACTGGAGGAAATGCAGGTGCACAATCATCTACACTTGTTATTCGTGGAATAACTTTAGGTGAAATTGAATTTGAAGATACAGTGTCAGTACTTTGGAAGGAAATCAAAGTTGGCCTTTTCATCGGTGGTACATTAGGGACATTGAATTTTATACGTATATGGATTATCAATCAAGATTTGCGTCTTGCCTTAATTGTTGGCTTGACTTTGATTGGAACTGCAGTTACAGCAACCACTATGGGCGGCATGCTTCCTATATTAGCTCAGAAGGCTAAACTAGACCCAGCGACCATGGCCAACCCTATTATAACGACGATTACGGATGCTTTAACATTGATTATTTTCTTTGCTATCTCGGCAGCTGTATTGCTATAAAAAAATTACCCACTGTTCTTTATGAATAGTGGGTTTTGACTATTTTACTTTTCTTGCACTATTTCAATAGTTTATGATATAATGTATGAGGTTGAAGTATTAGACACTTCTTTTTTTATCATAAATATCATAGCTAATATATGTGTTCATCGACAAAATTCATTTTGATAAAATCCAAAAACAAGTTCAATATTATATATCCATAAATATATAAATTCAGAATATAGAAATCCAAAATAATAAAAATGCATATCAGGAGGTTCATTTTGAGTGTAGATTATTCAAAGATGACAGTGGTTCAATTACGTGAAAAAGCAAAGGAAATTGGACTAAGAAGCGTTACATCATTTAAGAAGGCAGAATTGGTTCAGTTATTAACTGACATTCAGGCAAAAGAAGAAGCGAAGGCACGCCAGTCGAAAAAAAGCGAGCTCAGCAAAAAAAAGAAGTTACAGCGACTGATGAAGTGACAAAAGAGAAAAAAAGCCGAAGGTAGAGAAGAAACAATCAGCACCTAAGGGTGAAGGACAAAAAAATCTCAACAGAGATCAGATAGTCCAAAAAAAACAATGGAAGACAAGCAGAAAGTAATAAAAAATAATGGTAATGGTAGTCAAAGTAATGGAAAAAAGACTGAAGTACCAAGAGATCCAAATCACTTGGATAGTGGACATGTGGCCTATGGTATTCTCGAAGTTCTACCAGATGGTTTCGGTTTCATCCGTTCAGAAAACTATATGCCAGGTGAAGACGATGTCTATGTGTCGCCTTCACAAGTCAGGAGGTTTAACCTCAAAACGGGTGACATGCTTAAAGGAAGTATAAGGGTTGCTAAGGAAAATGAGAAATTCAGGGCATTGCTGTATGTGCAATCTGTTAATGGAGATTTGCCATCTAATGCAGCTAAAAGACCTAACTTTGAAGACTTAACACCAATTTTCCCAAATGAAAGACTTCGTCTTGAGACAACACCTCATCAGTATGCAACAAGGTTGATAGACTTCATTGCACCAGTTGGTAAAGGTCAAAGGGGAATGATTGTTGCACCACCAAAGGCTGGTAAGACAACAATTCTTAAGAAAATTGCTAATTCAATTACTAAAAACCACGCTGATGTTCATTTGATTGTACTACTAATTGATGAAAGACCTGAAGAAGTTACAGATATTAGACGATCAATCGTTGGTGAAAATGTTGAAGTCATTCATTCAACATTTGATGAATTACCAGAACATCATAAAAGAGTTTCCGAAATGGTATTATCTAGATCCAAACGTATGGTCGAGCAAAAAAAAAGATTTGGTAATCTTGCTAGACTCAATAACAAGACTTGCAAGAGCATACAACTTGATTATTCCACCAAGTGGTAGAACATTGTCAGGTGGTCTTGATCCAGCAGCCCTTCATATGCCAAAAAAAATTCTTCGGTGCAGCTAGAAACATTGAAGAAGGTGGTAGTTTGACTATTCTTGCTACAGCACTTATAGAGACTGGTAGTAAAATGGATGAGGTTATCTTTGAGGAATTCAAAGGTACTGGTAATATGGAAGTTGTTCTTGATAGGAAATTATCTGAGAGATCCATCTTCCCAGCTATTGATATCGCTAAATCAAGTACTAGACGTGATGACTTACTCTATGATGCTGAAGAAATGGAAGCTGTTCGTAAGCTTAGGAAAGTTAGTGCTAATATGAGGTCAGAAGACGTTATTGATTCTATGCTTAAAGTATTCATGGATACTAAAACCAATCATGAGTATATTACTAAGCTTTCAAAAAATATTCTATCAAACTACTAAAAAAGTTGTCTTTGATATAGAAATATGTTATAATGATACAGCTGTTTATGGGAAAGCTATTTTCCATAACAAAACTAAAGTAATGCTCGATATGCTATGTTGGAATATAGCACGTGAGACGGGCGAAAGAGGTGAAAAGAATGAGACAAGGCATTCATCCAGAATATAATCAGGCTCCAGTTAAGTGTAACTGTGGGAATGAATTCGTAACAGGAACAACGAATGAATCAATTCACGTAGAAATCTGTTCAAAATGTCATCCTTTCTATACAGGACAACAAAAAGCTGTTTCAGCACGTGGACGTATTGATAAATTCAACCGTAAGTATAGACAAAACAAAGAAGCATAATTTAAAGACTAAAAAGTTGAGGATATCCTCAACTTTTTTTAACAAGTTCTTTATAATACTGTATAAGTTTGGATGTGAATATAATGAGCAAAACAAATATCGGGGGACAAGCTGTTATTGAAGGCGTAATGATGCGTAATCAAGAGAAGTACGCCACAGCTGTTAGAAAGCCTGACAAAGAAATGGTATTAGATAAAAGAGAATATGTCAGTATAGCAAAAAGGTTCAAAATACTTAGTTTACCCCTTATTAGAGGTGGTATATTTTTTATTGAAACAATGGTTGTTGGTATGAAAATACTAACATTTTCTGCTGAGTTCTATGACGTTGAAGAGGATAGCAATGAGGAACCGTCAAAATTTGATCAATTTCTTGAAAGAAAACTCGGCAATAAAATGAACGACTTTATCATAGGTATATCTGTAGTCTTGGCTCTAGCCTTTTCCATAGGCCTATTTTTCATATTACCTGCAATACTATCACAGTTTTTAACACCTATTCTACCATCAACTAGATGGGTTAATTTTGCAGATGGTATCATCAGAATCATCATATTAATGGGATATTTCCTTCTTGTATCTAAGCTTAAGGACATTCAAAGGGTTTTTTGAATATCATGGCGCTGAGCATAAGACAATTAATTGCTTCGAATCTGAAGAGGAATTAACCATAGAAAATGTAAAGGCTGCATCAAGATTTCACAAACGTTGTGGTACCAATTTTGTTTTTATTGTAGTGGCTGTAAGTATTATTGTTCTTACAATAATCAATGTGCAAACACTGTGGCTAAGGATTTTAGTTAGACTCCTTTGTCTTCCATTAATCTCTGGTATATCCTATGAGTTACTTAAGTACTTTGGAGCCCATGACAATGGATTTGTCAGCGTATTTGCTGCACCTGGTATGGCACTTCAACGTATAACAACAAAAGAGCCAGATGAGAGCCAAATTGAAGTTGCGATTACAGCCTTTATGGCAGTATATAAAGAAGAAGAGTGGTCAATTGACACGGTTGAAGATACCGCCATTACTGAAGTTGAGGATTCAAAAGCTAAAGGTGATGTAGTTGAAGATTAGCAGTTTAATAGTTTTGGCTAAAGATCAACTGTTACAATCAGGAAAAGAAGAATACCAGATAGATGCAGAATGGCTTTTATGTGATGTCCTTCAAATGACTAGAAGTGAGCTAAGTATGCAGGCAGGTAAAGATTTAAACCAAAAGCATGTTGAGGTCTTTAATGAAAAGCTGAAACGTAGACTTGAGGGAGAACCTCTTCAATATATACTTAATCATCAATCTTTTTATGGATATGATTTCTATGTTGATCAGAGAGTACTGATTCCTAGGTTTGAAACAGAAGAACTTGTTGAAAAAGCAATTCATATAGTGGATGACAGTGGTATTATTGATATATTAGATTTGTGTTCAGGATCTGGTTGTATAGGTATATCCTTGTTAAAGGAATGTCCAAATACAAGGTGTGATTTTGTTGATATATCTACTGACGCATTGTATGTTGCTAGACGTAATAGCCAGAGTCTTGAGGTATTAAACCGTAGTCATTTCATTCACAGTGATTTATTTGATGGGATTAAGAAGAAGTATCAAATGATAGTCTCTAATCCACCATACATCAAAAGAGAAGTCATCAATGAGTTAGATGATGAAGTGAGATTAAAAGAGCCTAAGTTGGCCCTTGATGGTGGAGAAGATGGTCTAGATTTTTATAAGAGAATCATTGTAGAGTCAAAGAATTATTTGTCTTCTGAAGGCTATTTATTACTTGAGATTGGTTTTGATCAGATGAAAGATGTTAAAACACTTATGGCCAGAGAAGGCTATGTGGATATATGTGGTTATAAGGATCTGTCAGGTAATGATAGAATGGTTATTGGCAAAGTAATACAGAGTATATGAGGTGAAATTATGTTTGATAAATTAAATGGATTGGTTGCAAGATTTGAAGATATTTCCTTAATGATTAGTGATGCGGAAGTTATTGCACAACAAGACAGATGGCGAAAGCTAATGAAAGAGCATTCTGATTTAGCGCCTATTATTGAGAAGTACAAACTCTACTGTGATACTAAAGAGAATATTGAAGATAGTCTAATGATTCTTGAAGAGGAATCGGACGAAGAGATGAAAGAAATGGCTAAAGAAGAGCTTATAGAAAGTAGAGAAAATCTGACTCAAATAGAGGAGGATCTTCGAATTCTTCTTATTCCTAAAGACCCAAATGATGATAAGAATGTGTTTGTAGAGATTCGTGGTGGTGCTGGTGGTGATGAAGCTGCACTATTCTCGGCAGAATTGTACCGTATGTACGCACATTATGCTGATGGACGTAAATGGAAAACCGAGATAGTCTCATTAAATGAGAACGGTATAGGTGGTTTCAAAGAAGTTATCTTTATGGTCAATGGTAGTGGTGCTTATTCTAGATTGAAATATGAAAGTGGTGTTCATAGAGTTCAAAGGATACCAGCAACAGAGTCAGGTGGAAGAATTCATACATCAACAGTGACTGTAGCTGTTATGCCAGAAGTGGAAGACGTTGAAGTTGAACTTGATATGAATGAAATTCGTATTGATGTTTTTCGCTCATCAGGTAATGGTGGTCAATCGGTTAATACAACGGACTCAGCAGTTAGAATAACACATATTCCGACTGGAATTGTTGTATCATGTCAGGATGCAGTCTCAGCTTAAGAATAAGGACAAGGCTCTTAAAGTTCTTAGGTCACGTCTCTATGAGATTGAACTTGAAAAGCAGCAATCAGAACAGGCAGAGAATCGTAAAAGTCAGGTTGGTACAGGTGATCGTAGTGAGAAAATCAGAACTTATAATTTTCCACAAGGTAGAGTGACAGATCATAGAATCAAATTGACACTCCATAAATTGGATGCAATTATGAATGGAGACATTGATGAAGTCATTGACAGTCTTACTACGGCGGACCAAGCAGAGCGACTTAAAAATATGGAATAAATAGAAATTATAATGTTATTTGTGAGAAGACTTTGTTGATTCAAAGTCTTCTTTTTTTGTAGCAGAAAATCAATAAAATCCTGCATAGATTCAAGGTTCGTGAATAATTTAATGCAGCCTCAATTGAGCACGTGAACATATGAGGACAACGTTGTCTAAAAGACGTGTTTTTTTTGTTCATATCTGACAAATATCGTATTTCCTATGCGGACATCTTCTCTGATTTCCCAATTGTTAAGACAAATAATCAGGCGTATGATAGATAGTGGCGGTTGTAACCGCTAACAATGAGATCGGCATCATAGGGATATGAGCAATAAGCTTGGGAGGCACAGACGTGGATTTTTTAGAAATGTTACATCATGCAGAAGAATTTTATTTTTTGGTAGAGTTGGCACTTATTCTTGCTGCAGCAGGCATCGGAGGTTGGCTAGCCAAATTAATAAAAATGCCGCCAGTACTTGGACAAATTCTTGTAGGGATAATCATTGGACCATCTGTATTTAAATTCTTAAAAGGTGAAGATGAACTTATACACATCATGTCACAAATTGGTGTTGTATTTTTAATGTTCCTCGCGGGACTTGAAACAGACCTTAAGGAACTAAAATCATCAGGCAAGGGTGCATCAATGATAGCAATGGGAGGCGTTGTATTTCCATTGGCCCTTGGTACACTTGTACCCTTAATTTTCTTTTCGAAATATTTGCCTGGGCAAGACACCCACGAGCAATTCATGAGCGCGCTTTTTGTGGGAACTATATTAACGGCCACATCGGTCAGTATATCTGTATCAGTCTTAAGGGAAATGAAGCAACTGGCCAGTAAACAAGGTATTTCAATTCTTGGAGGCGCCATCATCGATGACGTATTTGGAATAATTTTGCTAGCAATTGTGTCAGGTATGGTATCGCCATCTGGCAACAACGATATTGGCGCTCTACTTATGAGAATAGGTATCTTTATAGTAGCCTTAGTCGTCTTTGGATATATAGGCGCTAAAATGATTACGAGGTTTGCTCAAGGTTCAATATGGCGTGATCGAATACTGACTGTTGCGGTTATAACGTGTCTATTATTGGCATTTGGTGCAGAGATGTTTAATGTAGCAGCAATCACAGGTGCATATGCTGCAGGTGTTATATTTGCTGCGACACCCTATCGTCACAGAATTGTAGACAAAGTGCAGTCTATGGCTTATACTCTATTTACGCCAATATTTTTTGTCAGTATTGGCCTGAGTGTTAATATTGATAGTAGAATTTTCGGCTACCTTGGCTATGCATTAACAATCGTATTTATTGCAATAGCTGGTAAGATTGTTGGCTGTGGTCTGGGTGCAAAATTGTCTGGATTTACTAACAGACGGTCAATGCAGGTGGGTATTGGTATGATTGCTAGAGCGGAGGTCGCTTTGATTGTTGCCAACCAAGGTATCAAAAGTGGCATCATAGGTGAAGAGACCTTTACCAGTATTGTGTTATTGGTTGTTATTTCGACAATAGTGACACCGCCATTACTTAAGATGTTATTTAAAGGTGAAGAACCAGTATATATTAATGAGTACTAATTAAGAGTATAGAGGAGAAAAGTATGTTTGTACTATTTGTTGTATTGAACCAGCCGGAGTTTTTTACCGGACGTTTTATATAAGATGAAGCAACTTGGCATTAGAGGGGCAACTGTTATTGACAGTATGGGAGCAACGTCTATAACAAAGGACTTATATAAGGTACCAGTGATTGGTGGTTTCATGAAATCAATCGATGGAGATACCCATTCTAATAAAACAGTATTCTCTGTTATTGAAAGAGAAGAACAAGTTGAACGTGTTATGTCTCATGTTGAAGATATAATTGGTGGAGATATGAAACAAGCCAATAAAGGCATTATGTTTGTATTGCCTGTTACACATATGCGTGGTGGAGAACTTAATAGACATATTATTAGCCGTGATTCAAAAAGATTGCTTGCTGAGCAACAGAATCAAACGGAATACTATTAGAAGGAGTCTCTTATGAATAAAGGGTATGTTCTTTTTGTTATTATGAATGATGCAAAAAGATTTAAAGCCGTTAAAGGCAAACTGGGAGAACTCGGTTATAATAGATATACAGTGATGGATACATATGGTACAACAGATGTTGTTGACAGTCTTGAATTCACAAGCATGTTATCTGGTACGATTAGTGGCCAGACCAATAAGAAATATAATAAGACATTATATTTGCTTGTACAAACTGAAACAGAGGTTAAAGATATTATGGATGCACTTGAAAGCGTCCAAAATATTGATTATAAGCAACCGGGTAAAGGCATTATGTTTACGATTCCAATTTATGCAAGTCATGGTGTAAGGTTTGAGCTCTAAATTGGTCATATTTTTGGTTATATTTTCATAGCTATTTTCGTTGACATGTGAGGGCTCCTATGATAAACTCTTGTTAATTTGATAAACAATAAATTAGCGTTACGCATGCTAACTTTAAATTAGTCCAGAGAGGCTGATAAGGGAGGATTTATGATGCGAGACATCGGTGCGTATTTTTGTTATGAAAAAAACAGTCTAGAGACAGATTCGATAATTAAGACAGAGGTGACCCTCACGGGCCAGCTGTCTCAGTTAGTCGTTGGTATATATATGGCGATAAATGATTAGGTATTCCTAATTCATTTATTGCTTTTTTATTGTCGTTATTTGTAACCAATCAATATTGGCAAAGAGTTCATGGGAGGTAGGAATGAGACTACTAATCAAAAATGGTAGGGTAATCAACCCGGCCACGGAAACCGATGAAATACTAGATATCTTGGTAATCGGCGGGAAAATTAAAAAAATAGGTCCAAATCTAGAGGATGTAGAAGCACGAAAAATAGAAGCTAAGGGATGTTGGGTTGTCCCAGGGCTTATTGATGTTCATGTGCATTTAAGAGAACCAGGCTTTGAATATAAGGAAGACATTGAATCAGGAACTGCCAGTGCTGTAGCAGGTGGATTTACAACGGTGTGTTGTATGCCAAATACAAAGCCAACTACAGATACACCTAAGATTGTTGAATATATATTAAAGAAGACAAAAGAACGTGGATCAGCACACGTACTTCCAGTTGGAGCCATTACCATTGGTCAAAAAGGAGAAACATTGGCACCCCTTCAAGGAATGATTGCCAGTGGTGCATGTGCAATCAGTGAGGATGGTCGTTCAGTTCTTAACTCAAAGATAATTAAAGCAGCTATGGTTGAAGCAAATAGATTAAACATACCAGTATTATCCCACTGCGAAGATGATGCTTTGGCAGAAGGTGGATGTATGAATGAAGGAAAACGTTCTAAGGAACTTGGACTTCAGGGTATTCCAAATGATGCGGAAGATGTGATAACAGCAAGAGATATTTTGTTGGCAAAATCAACAGGTGCTCATCTTCACCTGTGTCATGTAAGTACCAAAGAGAGTGTAGAATTAATTAGAAGGGCGAAGGCAGATGGCATTAAGGTGACAGCAGAAGTATGTCCTCATCATTTTGCCCTTACAGAAGATGTGATTGATGGCATAAATGCCAACACTAAGATGAATCCACCACTTAGGACCAAGGATGATGTAGAAGCTATACTCGCAGGGTTAAAAGATGGTACACTTGATTGTATAGCAACAGACCATGCACCACACGCAGAAGCGGAAAAGACTTGTGGCTTTGCTAAAGCGGCCAATGGTATAGTCGGATTTGAGACTGCAGTAGGTCTTTCAATTACAGAGCTTGTCCATACAGGTCTAATAACTCCAAGTGAATTAATAGGGAAAATGAGTCATAATCCAGCGACAATGCTTGGAATTGACAAAGGAAGTCTTGAAGCTGGTAAGATGGCCGACATAACAATCATCAATCCAGATAAAGAATATACAATAGACAAAACGAATTTTAAGACCAAAGGTCGCAATACACCATTCGATGGTCGCACCCTTAAAGGTCAGGTCATTATGACGATTGTCAAAGGCAACGTTAAATACGAGGCTTGATGACATCATGCATAGTACTTCACGTCAATGTTAAAAGGGATTTCACATCAACGTTAAATAGTAATTCACGTCAATGTTAAAGAAATATAAACACACTTCAATAGGAGGCTATCATGATAGATACTTTAGTGAGAAAAATCAAAGAAACAAACAACCCAACAGTGGTTGGACTAGACCCAAGGCTTGCATTTGTACCAGACCATATCAAAGAAGAGGCTTATGACAAGTATGGAAAGACACCAGAAGGTGCAGCAAAAGCATTTCTTGCTTTTAATAAAGCCATCATAGATGAAATTCATGATGTAGCACCAGCGGTGAAGCCACAAGTTGCTATGTATGAGCAATACGGTGCAGTAGGAATCCAAGCTTACATTGATACAATTGCTTACGCAAAAGAAAAAGGTCTTGTCATCATTGGGGATATTAAAAGAAGTGACATTGCTTCAACAGCAGAAAGCTACTCAGATGGTCACATTGGACGTGTTAGTGTTGAAGAAGAGCAATTCGAGATTTACAAAGAGGACTTCATCACATTGAACCCATACCTTGGTTTTGATTCAATAGACCCATACATGAACAATTGCGAGAAGTACGACAAAGGACTCTTTGTTCTTGTAAAGACCTCTAACCCAAATAGTGGTGAAGTTCAAGATATCATGGTGGGTAATGAACACCTTTATGAGTATATGGGCAAACTTGTTGCTAAATGGGGCGACAACTATATTGGAGAGTCAGGCTATAGCAGAGTTGGTGCAGTTGTTGGTGCAACACATCCTGAGCAAGGGAAAATCCTGAGAGCTCATATGCCAAAGACGTATTTCCTAGTACCAGGTTATGGTGCACAAGGTGCTACGGCAGAAGATTTAGCAGGTTGCTTCAATAAAGATGGATTAGGTGCTATTGTTAATTCGTCAAGAGGTATCATTGCAGCTTATAAAAAAGATACATACAGCAAAGATTTCACACATAAAGAGTTTGCAAAGGCATCACGTCAAGCAGTGTTAGATATGAGAGCAGACTTAACAAGGGTTCTATAAACCGTAACTATTTGCAAACCGAAGAAGAAAGGACAATATCAATGAACGCTAAATTAATTTTAGAAAACGGCACTGTTTTTGAAGGTAAAGCTTTTGGATATCTTAAAGAAACGGTTGGCGAGGTTGTATTCAATACAGGTATGACAGGCTATCAGGAGATTTTGACGGATCCATCTTATTATGGGCAAATCGTTACAATGACATATCCACTAATTGGAAACTATGGACTTAACTTGGATGACAATGAGTCATCAGGTGTGAAAGTTAAAGGTTTTATCGTTAGAGAAAAATCAGACGCGCCAAATAACTGGCGATGTGAGTTTGAGATTGATGAGTACTTAAATAGACACAAAATCATAGGACTTGAGGGCATAGATACAAGAGCATTAACCAAAATGATTCGTAACTCAGGGACGATGAAGGGCATCATCGCAGTTAGAGACTTAACTGATAGCCAAATCAAGAGTAAATTTGACAGCTTCCATAATACCACAGCGGTAGCAGAAGTAACGACAGATGTGGTCAAGGAGATTGAAGGCGACGACATACATATTGCAGCCATGGACTTTGGTATCAAAAATAACATTCTTAGGTCATTTAAGCATAGAAATTGTAAGATTACTGTATTCCCTGCATTTACTAAGGCTGAAGAGATACTAGCTATAAATCCAGACGGCATTTTCTTATCAAACGGTCCTGGCGATCCAAAAGACATTATACCAGCAGTTGAAGAAGTGAAAAAATTAATTGGTAAAAAGCCGATGACGGGTATCTGTCTAGGACATCAATTAATTGCCTTAGCTCTTGGTGGTGACACAGAGAAACTTAAGTTTGGGCATAGAGGGGCTAACCATCCTGTAAAAGACTTAAGTACAGGTCGAGTAATGATTACATCACAAAACCACGGCTACGTTGTAAAGGAAGAAGGTTTACCTGCAGGTGTAGAAGTAACACACCTTAACCTAAACGATTACACTGTTGAAGGTATGAAACATAAGGAACACAAAATCTACAGTATCCAGTTTCACCCAGAAGCATGTCCTGGTCCACATGACACAGACCCAATTTTTGATGAGTTCGTTGAACTGATGAAAGGAGAATAATCATGCCAAAAGATATGAGTATAAAAAAAAGTTCTAGTAATCGGTTCAGGGCCTATCGTAATAGGTCAAGCTGCTGAGTTTGATTACTCCGGTACACAAGCCTGTCAAGCCCTTAGAGAAGAGGGAATAGAGACAGTTCTAGTTAACAGTAATCCTGCAACGATTATGACTGATAAAGAGGTTGCAGATAAAGTATACATAGAACCACTAACGATACCATTCCTTGAGAAAGTAATCATCAAGGAGAAGCCAGATAGTGTTATAGCAGGGATGGGTGGTCAAACAGGTCTTAACCTTGCCGTTGAACTTCATGACAGTGGAATTTTAGAGAAACATGGTGTTAGAGTTATTGGTACACCTATAGATTCGATCAAAGAAGGGGAAGACCGTGAAACCTTCAAAGCTTTAATGGAAGAGATTGGTCAACCAGTTATTGAAAGCAAAATAGTTACCAATATGGAAGATGGTGTCCAATTTGCATCACAAATTGGTTATCCAGTCGTTGTTAGACCAGCCTACACACTTGGTGGCGCTGGTGGTGGTATTGCAGAAGATAGAGAAGAACTGAAGCAAATTCTGGCTTCTGGCCTTCAGCTTTCAAGAGTTGGACAAGTTCTTCTTGAGAAATCCATCAAGGGATGGAAAGAAGTTGAGTACGAAGTAATGCGTGACGCAGCAGGTAACTCTATTACAGTATGTAACATGGAGAATATCGACCCAGTAGGTGTTCATACAGGAGATAGTATTGTTGTGGCGCCATCACAGACCTTATCAGATGTAGAATACCAGATGTTACGTAAAGCATCACTAGACATTATCAATGAAGTTGGAATTATCGGTGGTTGTAATGTACAGTTGGCACTCCATCCTGACAGTTTTGAGTATGCAATTATTGAAATTAACCCTCGTGTAAGCCGTTCATCAGCATTGGCTTCCAAAGCAACAGGTTATCCAATTGCAAAAGTGTCAGCTAAGTTGGCTCTTGGTTTGACTCTTGATGAAATCCAAAACGCGGTTACGAAAAAGACACAAGCTTGTTTTGAGCCAACACTTGACTACTGTGTTATTAAGATACCAAAGTGGCCATTTGATAAGTTTAGAAGAGCGAAGAAAACTCTTGGTACAAAGATGATGGCAACAGGTGAGGTAATGTCAATTGGAAACACTTTTGAAGCAGCACTTCTAAAAGCTGTTAGGTCGCTAGAAATAGGCCAATATAGCTTATACCATAAGAAAGCAGCTAAAAGAGATATTGATGAGTTAAAGAAAAGAGTTCAGGTTCCAGATGATGAGCGTCTCTTTGATGTTGCTGAGTTGATAAGACGTGGTTACAGAATGGAAAAAATCTGTAAGATTACTGGAATGGATATCTTCTTTGTTAATAAGATTAAAAATATTGTTGATGCAGAAGAGGCACTTCGAGGCATGTCTATTGATGATATTGATAGAGATTATATGAAGTGGTTAAAAGTAAAAGGCTTCTCGGATAAAGCCATTGCTGATTTCGTTGGATGTAAACCAATCGAAGTTCTTAATCTAAGAAAGGCTTACCATATTGAGGCTGTTTACAAGATGGTTGATACATGTGGTGGTGAGTTTGAAGCGATGTCACCATATTTCTACTCTACATATGATGAATATGATGAAGTTGAAGTCAGCGATAAGAAGAAAGTACTAGTTATTGGTTCAGGACCAATCAGAATTGGGCAAGGAATTGAGTTTGACTATTGTTCAGTTCACAGTATCTTGGCCCTTAAGAAAATGGGTATTGAGACAATTATCGCTAACAACAATCCTGAGACAGTGAGTACGGATTTTGATACAGCAGATAAACTTTATTTTGAACCATTAACGGAAGAAGATGTTCTTAACATAATTGAGAAAGAAAATCCAGATGGGGTTATTCTTCAATTTGGTGGACAAACGGCCATTAAGCTTGCTGACTTCCTAAGTGAAATGAAGGTGCCTGTCCTTGGTACAGCACCTGAACAAATTGATGAAGCGGAAGACAGAGAGAAATTTGACGCCCTTATGGAAGAACTTGATATTGCTAGACCAAAAGGTAAAGCGGTATGGTCTACAGATGAAGGTATTTCAGAAGCGGCAAAACTAGGTTACCCAGTTCTAGTAAGACCATCTTACGTACTTGGTGGGCAAGGTATGGAAATTACATACAATGAGGCTGAACTTAAGAACTACCTAGTTGCTGCATTTGACCGCGACAAAAAGAATCCAGTCCTTATTGACAGGTACCTAATTGGTAAAGAAATTGAAGTGGATGCCATCTGTGATGGTGAAAACATTCTAATACCTGGTATAATGGAGCATCTTGAGAGAGCTGGTGTTCACTCAGGAGATAGTATTTCCATTTATCCACCACAAAATATTTCAGATGAGTTGAAGCAAAAGATTCTTGTCCAAACTGAAAAAGTGGCTGTGGCTCTGAAGGTTATTGGTATGATTAACATTCAATATATAGAGTTTGAGAATGAGCTTTATATCATTGAAGTGAATCCTAGATCATCAAGAACTGTACCTTATATTAGTAAGGTAACAGGTGTACCGATGATTGACTTAGCAACTAAATGTATGTTTGGTGAAAAGTTAACAGATATGGGTTATGGAACAGGTATTTATAAAGAATCCAATACAGTTGCAATCAAAGTACCTGTCTTCTCAACACAAAAATTACCAGACGTTGAGGTATCCTTAGGCCCTGAAATGAGGTCGACAGGTGAAGTTCTAGGTGTAGGTAAAACTTTTGAAGAAGCACTTTACAAAGGTTTCTTAGGATCAGGTATGGGTATCATCAAAGCAAAAGGAACAATCCTTGCGACCATTAAACCATTTGATCAAGCTGAGTTCATTCCAATGGCGAAGAAGTTTGTTGAGGTAGGCTATAGATTTGTTGCCACAGATGGAACGGCTAAAGTCTTAAGAGAGAATGGTATTGAAGTCACAACGGTTAAGAAGATTAGTGAAGGTGTTCCAAATATCTTGGATAACATCAGAAGTGGCTTAATCGATGTTGTTATCAATACACCAACCAAAGCCAACGATGTTACAAGAGATGGCTTTAGAATTCGTAGAGCTGCCATTGAAGCAACTGTGCCAGTTCTTACATCACTTGATACTGCTCAAGGTATGCTTGACATTATCTGTGCCAATATGAATGAAGACATTATGGACATCTATAATGTTGGTGACTTAGCATAAAATGTAATGAGAGTTTATAACTTGATTATAAGGAGTAATTATGTGTCAAACACTTAAGAGAACCAAAGTTGTGTGTAAGATTGTCAGTAATGACAATCTTGTGGACAACATCTATGAAATGATCGTTGAATGTCCTGAGATAGTTGCAGAGACAAAGCCAGGACAGTTTGTAAATATGTATTGCCGTCATCAAGGGCGTTTACTTCCAAGACCAATCTCCGTGTGTGAGATAGACAAAGAAAGTGGTAGACTTCACCTTGTCTATGCAATTCTAGGAGCAGGAACAGCTGAATTTGCTACATTTAGTGCTGGTGAAACCATTGAAGTTATGGGTCCGTATGGTAACGGTTTTGACCTTAGCCATGAAGGTGATGACCACCTTATAGTTGGTGGTGGTGTTGGAACACCTCCTATGGTTGAACTTGCCAAACAGCTCAAAGGAAAAAAGACAATCGTTGTTGGTTTCAGAACGAACCCATACTTAGTAGAACGTCTCAAACAATATGGAGATGTTTACGTTGCAACGGATGATGGTTCTGTAGGCTATAAAGGCCATGTAGTGGCTTTAATGGAGGAGAAGGGTCTAAGCGGTAAAATATACGCTTGTGGCCCAACACCTATGCTAAAAGGCCTACAAGCCTTTGCAAAAGTCAATGCCCTAGAGGCACATTTATCCCTTGAAGAAAGAATGGGATGTGGTTTCGGAGGCTGTGTTGGTTGTGTGACAAAGGTTAAAGCAGATACAGAAGCAGGCTATACTTATAAGAAGGTATGCAAAGATGGACCAGTTTTTGATGCCAAGGAGGTAATGTTCTCATGAAATTAGGCGTAAATATTGCAGGTGTAGAACTTAAGAATCCTATAATGACAGCATCAGGAACTTTTGGATCTGGTAAGGATTTTGCACCCTATGTGGATATCAATAAGATTGGCTGTGTTGTGGTCAAAGGTGTTGCCAACAAAGAATGGCTAGGCAATCCTGCACCAAGAATACTAGAAACTTACGGAGGCATGATTAATGCCGTTGGCCTTCAGAATCCAGGTATGGAAGTCTTTATCAAAGAGGATATCCCATTTCTTAGACAATATGACACAAAAATAGCTGTCAACCTTGCAGGCAAAACAATTGATGAATATGTTGAAGTGGCAGAACGTTTAGCAACAGAAGATGTTGATTTGTTAGAGCTAAACATATCATGTCCAAATGTAAAAGAAGGTGGCGTAGCGTTTGGTGTTGACCCAGCTATGGCAGAAAAAGTCACTTGTGCAGTAAAGAAGGTTGCCAAACAACCATTGATTGTTAAGCTGAGCCCAAATGTAACAGATATAACTGAAATTGCCAGAGCTGTTGAATCAGGTGGAGCTGATGCAGTTTCGCTGATTAATACACTTATTGGAACAAGAATTGATATCCATAAGCAAAAATTTATCTTGCCTACAAAGCAAGGAGGCCTATCAGGACCTGCCATAAAACCTGTAGCCGTTAGAATGGTTTATCTGGTTGCAAATGCAATCAAATTACCAATAGTTGGTATGGGAGGAATTATGACGGGGGAAGATGCCATAGAATTTATGATGCTGGTGCCAATGCAGTAGCAGTAGGTACCGCCAATCTTCTAGATCCTACTGCAACCACAAAAATACTTGACGAAATGGTTGTTTTCATGCAAAATAAGGGGATAGAAAATATCAATGACATCGTAGGTGTTGTTGATTAATGAAGGAAAAGGATTACATCTTAGCTTGTAATCGATACGAAGGGACGAAATTATGGAACAGTATAAAAAGGATTTTATTGAATTTATGGTAGACAGCGATGTCTTGACATTTGGCGACTTTACAACAAAAAGTGGCCGGAAGACACCATTTTTCATCAATGCAGGAAACTATAAATCAGGAAGACAATTAAGTCTCTTAGGCGATTATTATGCCAAAGCGATCAAAGACCAATTTGGAACTGATTTTGATGTACTTTTTGGACCAGCTTACAAAGGAATTCCACTAAGTGTCACAACATCTATTTCTCTTTCACAGTCTTATGGTGCTGATGTAGCTTTTTGTGCAAATAGAAAAGAAGTAAAAGACCATGGTGATACAGGGATTTTACTTGGAAGTAAACTAAAAGACAACGACAAAGTGCTAATTATTGAAGATGTGACAACAGCAGGAACATCTATTTATGAGACTGTGCCAATTCTAAAAGCACAGGCTAATGTGGATATTCTTGGATTGATTATATCAGTGGATAGAATGGAAAAAGGTAAAGGTGATTCATCAGCCCTAACTGAACTTAAAAATGAATTTGCTTTTGAGACTTGTGCCATTGTTACAATGGAAGAAGTGGTTGAGTATTTATATGACAGACCAATTGAAGGCAAAGTGTATATTGATGCTGATATGAAATCTAATATAGATGCCTACTATGAGATCTATGGTGCTAAAGTCAGATAAGACTAGTACTCATCAAAGCTAGTCCACAAATGAATAAATGACTTTGAGGCTTCCAAACACTGATTTGGAAGCCTTTTTTACTGTATTTTGTGCAATATGACGAAAATGTAACACTTTTGTAAAATATTACTGGCATAGATGACAGTCCTATGATATAATACTCCTTGGGACCACGGGAAACTAAGCATATTGCCTACGTGAGACGTACAATATAGTATGCAATGTAGGTGGAGCAAAAACACAAAAGACATAAAAAGATATTAGAAAACTAATCATAGACACCTGAAGATAATTGACTGACCGAGTGGGTTGATAGAACACATGGCTAGAGTTGCAGTATGGCTCTTGAGGAATGTTGTTCAAATCACAGTGAATGCTATCAAAGGTATAGTTTTGAGAACTTGTTAGATTAGGTATTCTATAGGGACATGAAGTTTTTTATTGGGGATAGAAAACGGATTTGAAATGAAAATGATATAGAAATGTATAGGTCCTGCTTAAGGAGACAGAGCGAATTTATTATATAAATTCGTTAGCTACGATCGAACAGGGGTGTTCGAATAAAGTTAGTAATTCATGGTGACATGTTTTTCTAACTTTTTTATTTTGCCTAAATAGTCATTTAGACTCAAATATAATTTCACAATCGTTGTAGTTAACCCATATATTTGTTATAATTTCTAGTACACAAAACATAAGCAGGAGGGGTATGTATGAATCTTTCGAAATACCATGAATTGATTAGTAAGTATGACAAATTTATCTATGAGAGCTATCATATCGAAGAGAATGAGGAAAAACTTGTTCTCAACTTTCAATATATTATTACAAGTGAATTTGAAGATCAAATTGTCTTTAATCATAGAGTCTCTTATCAGCTTAAAAGTAATACTGGTCAGGGTCTTAACTTAAACCTGCTTAAAGACTTAGATGGCTTAATTTTCTCTATAGGAATGGTTGAGGCAATTAATTACTACAAAACCATTTGTCCTCAATTTTTTTTCTATGTTAATTGTGGGAGGTTGACAAAAGAGCAAAAAAAAGTGGTGGCAGAAACTGTACTATAATGGTCTTGGTGAGTTCATTTACTTAAACGGTTTATCAAAAGAAGTCTCAGAGAGTGACTTTGTTACCTTCTGCGATGATGAAAGCATGCCAAATACATTTGAAGATATTAAGCTTGATCTTAAAGGGAATCTAATTCCTGTCGGAGGTGGGAAGGATTCCGTTGTTAGCTTAGAATTGCTTAAGGATATGAAAGATGACAATCTATGTTTTGTAATGAGTCCGCCACAAGCTGCCTATGACTGTATTGAAGTGGCAGGTTATAAAGATTATCTATTGGCTAAACGCTATTTTGATAAAAGAATGCTTCAAATGAATAATGAGGGATTCCTTAACGGTCATGTGCCTTTTTCAGCCATTCTAGGTTTTATTGGTGTTCTAGGTGCTGCCTTGTGTGGAAAACAGTATATACCACTTTCAAACGAGCGTAGTGCCAATGAATCTACAGTTATTGGTGAGAGCTTCAACCACCAGTATTCTAAAAGCTATGAATTTGAAGAAGATTTTAATGATTATGTGAATAAGTACTTAGTTGCAAATATAGAATATTTTAGTCTTCTCAGACCACTCTATGAAGTCGAAATCGCAGAGAAATTCTCGGAGGCGAGACAGTACCATCAAGTATTTAGATCATGTAATAGAGGGAAAAAAGACAACACATGGTGTGGTGTTTGTTCTAAATGTTTATTCGTCTATATTATTCTTGAGCCATACCTTGGTAAAAAAGGATTGGATGCCATATTTGGTAAACGCCTACTAGAAGATTCTAATCTTGAAAGTATATTCCTAGAACTTATTGGCGTTAAAGATGTAAAGCCTTTTGAATGTGTTGGAACGATCGATGAAGTGAGATGGTCCATGAAGAAAGCCATTGAGAATTCAAATAGAGACGGTGTAGACCTTGAATATCTTGAGAAGGTCTTCCTAAAGCATGTAGCACTAGAATCCGTAGTTGAACTTGATATGGTGCCTGCACAACATAGAATTCCTAAAGTCTATAGACAGCTCTTGGAGGTGGACTAGCCTTATGAAATGGGTACGTCAGTTTGATAACAAAAAAATTGTTCTTCTTGGATTTGGTAAGGAAGGACAATCAAGCTATAGATTCTTATTACAACATGCCAAAGGTGTTAAATTTCTTATAATGGATAAAAATGTTTCATATGTATCTAGTATTCTTGAAGAAAGTGAATGTGTCAAGATATTAGACGCAAGTGATTATATGCACTTTTCAGAGGATGTAGATATTGTGTTCAAGAGTCCTGGTATACCACTTAAGGATCTTGAAGGATCCGTTGATTTCTCTAAGGTGACATCCCAGAGTAATGAGTTTATTAAGGCTTATAGGGAGTCTATTGTTGGTATAACAGGTACAAAAGGTAAAAGTACTACCTGCACCTTTTTGTACCAGCTCATCAAAGAATCTGGTGGACAGGTAGCTTTGGTTGGTAATATCGGTAGACCGGCCTTTGATTCAGTGAAATTAGACGGGGAAATACCAACCTATATATACGAATTGTCATCACACCAGTTGGAAATAGTTTCAGCATCTCCAACCATTGGTGTTGTTCTGAATCTGTTTGAAGAACATTTAGACCACTATACATCTTATGATGCCTATGCAGAAGCCAAAATGAATATTGGGCGTTATCAGGACTCTAATAATTTGTTCATCTATAGTGAGCTAAATGATGAGCTAAAGACTAGGTGTAAAGGATTCAAGGGGCGTCGAATTACAATAAATGAGTTTGATTGTTATGAAGATGGCAAGGCCAAGGATAAGGACGCGAACAAGGATAAGGATGCGAACAAGGATGGCATCTATTTAAATGAAGATCGAATTAATGTGACTTGTAATCATTCAATAAGGGGTATTCCTTATACAATTGACAGTGCGCTAAAGGGTAAACACAATTTGGTCAACATTGCTGTGGCATTATATATATATCAATCATTAGGTTATGATTCATACGATGTTTTCTATGGATTGGTCAAGAATTTTACAGGGCTGCAACATAGGTTATCCTTTGTGAAAGAAGTGGATTCTGTAGCATATTATAATGATTCCATATCAACAATTCCTCAAGCTTCAATTGCGGCAGTAGAAGCAATTGATACAACCCAAACATTGATTCTGGGTGGAATGAATAGAGGGATAGATTACGGTCCCTTGATTGAATTTATTAATAGGAGACTTGATTTAAAGTGCATTCTAATGCCTGATACAGGACATTTAATCTATGAGTCCTTGAAGGATAAGAAACGCTTGTATGTTGTGGACTCACTTAAGGAAGCCGTTGATGTTGCATGGCAAGTAACCACACCTGGTAGAGCATGCTTATTATCACCAGCGGCACCATCTTATGGCTTCTTCAAGAACTTTGAAGACCGTGGAATCCAATTCGAAAATCTCATTCAAGAACTTACACCAAGAGATTAGAATAGAACAGTAGGAGATAGCCATGTTAGAATTGACAATGGTCTTAATAGAAGATAAACTAAATAAGTGAACATAAATGTCAAAGTGTTCACCAAATAAAGATAAAGGAGAGTAATTATGAGTGATAATCTTAATAACCCAAATGAATCAAATGAGCAAAATGAAGTAAAATCAGGTGAATATGTAGCACCTACACCACCTGAGGAACCACAAGCACCACAACCTACGGCACCACAAGCCCCACAGCCAACAGTGCCTCAACCAACAACACCAGCATCAGATAATGGGCAATATAGTGCACCTGTTAATCCAACGCCAGGTGTACAACAAGCAGGTCAAATGAACGAGGCTGAAAAAGCCAGTGGTATGTCTATTGCTGCTTTAGTACTTGGTATTGTCGGTTTCTTGTTTGGATGTTGTTATGGATTAGGGATTATACCCGGAATCCTTGCAATTGTATTTGGTGTGCTAGATAATAACAAACTTAAAAGAGAAAACAGAACAGTTGGTAAAGGATTCAATATCGCAGGAATCATACTTGGATCTATTGCAATCTTAGCTGGTATAATTATGATTATATTGCTGGCAGTTGGTTTTGCCAATATGGACATGCTTCAAGAACTTGAATCATATTCTTATTAATGATGTCAGTTAGAATAAACTATAAATGGGCTCATGTTTTGAGCCTCTTTATGTTTTCAGCAATCATTTTTTTTCTCGATTTCAGGATCAATTAATGATGATGGCAGCGTTAAAGGTGCCGATATTCCTTTATATTCATCATTTTACAAAGGCTGTGTTTATAGAACTAATTTTGGTGTCGAATGTCCCACGTGTGGAATGACCAGAGGGTATTATGCATTCTTTGATGGGAAAATCATGTCTGCGATTGAATTGAATTACTTAGTGATACCATCCCTAATGTCAATCTTTTTACTGATGGTTTATAATCTATTTAGCTTGATATCTAAGAAGGATTCAAAATATTTGAGAATGGCTTTGTTGTCGAGTTGTATGATTATGGGAGTGACTTTCGTCATTCGTCTTATACAAATGGTGCATATAATCATTGATTCGGCCTTTATAAGTCATTATTAGGGCAGAAACGTTGACAAAACAATGTAAAGACAATAGAATAATAAGTGGTAATACAAAACTATTTATAAAGGGAGAAATAAAATATGTCGGAAAAATTAGAATCAATTGGAAAATCATCAACTGGAATGGATGAGAACGTAGCAGCATTACTTTCAGTAATCTTTGCACCACTAACTAGTATTATCTTCTTCTTAATTGAAAAAGATAGCAAGTTCGTTAAGTTTCACGCACTTCAATCAGGAATCTTGGCAGTAGCTTTGATTATCATTAACTTTATTCTTGGATTTATTCCAATAATTGGTTGGATTATCTTGCTATTACTTCCTATTGCTTCACTAATTGTTTACATCATGATGATTGTAAAAGCTTACAAAGGTGAGTATTGGATGTTGCCAATAATCGGACAGATTGCAATGGACCAAGCACAGAAGTAAGAAGTATAGTCCAAGAGATATCAGATTACTGATATCTCTTTTTGTTTGCTTCGATTTAAGATGATGAACCATAAAAAGGGGTACCGGCTATAGCCGATACCCCTTTGATAATATTTAGATGTTATATATAAGTTAAGCAGGATGTGGTAATACCTTAGTCAACAACCATGACCCTCATAAGGTTCGTATTACCTTTTGAGTTTAGTGGAACACCTGCTGTGATTACAACTTTGTCATTCTCTTTGACAATTCCAAGTTCTTTAGCTTTTGCAGCTGACTTGTAGAAGAGAATGTCAGGTGAACTTTCTGGCTTCATAATAACAGGTGTTACACCCCATAAGATGTTTAGCTGTCTTTGAGCAACTGGGTTGATTGTTGGTGCTACAATTGGTGCTTCAGGCCTGAACATTGAGATGAGCCTTGCAGTCTTACCACTGTAAGTAGGGCAAATGATTGCTGCTGCATTCAAGTTCATTGCTGTTGTACAGGTTGCATAGCTAACCGCGTTGGTGACACTCTTCTCAAGACTTTTCTCAAGCTTCTTGTGAATATTTGAGTAATCAGTATCTTCTTCAGTAGCCATTGCAATACGCTTCATTGTTTTGACTGCCTCAACTGGGTATGAACCAGCAGCAGTTTCACCTGATAACATGATTGTGTCTGTACCATCAAATACAGCATTAGCAACGTCTGATACTTCTGCCTTGTAGGCCTTGGGTTACTAATCATTGAATCAAGCATTTGAGTGGCAGTAATAACTGGAATACCAGCTTCATTACATTTGCCGATAATCAGCTTCTGAATCTTTGGAATATCTTCAGCAGGTGTTTCAACACCTAGGTCACCACGTGCAACCATTATTCCATCAGAGAATTCAATTATGTCATCAATATTGTTGACTCCAGTTTGATTTTCAATCTTGGAGATGATTTGTACATGTTCGCCTCCGTTGTTATCAAGCAATTCACGAATGAATACAACGTCGTCTTTTGACCTAATGAATGAAGCGGCAAGGAAATCGATGCCTTCTTTGATGCCGAATTTGATGTCTTCAATATCTTGGTCAGTTACAGCTGGCAGTCTAACATCAACGCTTGGTACATTGATACCTTTACGATTCTTAACCACACCACCATTTTTTACAAGACATACAATATCTTTTTTTACAACTTTGACAACTTCAACTTCAATAAGTCCGTCGTCAATGAGGATGCTGTTTCCTGGCTTAACATCCTTATATAAGTCTGGATAAGTAATACAGAATTTATCTTTGGTACCTTCAAAATCACCAAGACAAAGACTTACTTCTTCTCCGGCAACAAGCTCTGCTTTGCCACCTTCAAAAAGTTTCGCTCTGATTTCTGGTCCTCTAGTATCCATTAAGATTGCAGTAGGGACATCCAGTTCTTCTCTAACTTCTTTAATCATGTTGATCAGCTTAAGTCTGTAAGCTTCATCACCATGTGATAAGTTGAGACGGGCAACACTTAGGCCATTCTTTACAAGTTCAGTAAAAGTTTTTTTTATTATCACTTGCTGGTCCTAAGGTACAGATGATTTTGGTTTTATTCATGAGATTGATTCTCCTAACATTATTTGAATATATTCTTGCATACACACATAGTAATTATACATTCATGAATCCAGACTGTAAACATAGGGTTTTATTTTCTATGATTTTACTGATTTTCTATGGCTTTATCCTCTTGATTCATATAAAATATACATAGTGTTTTGATTAGTGCGCTAATGTATCGTGAATATGTTAGTAATTGGAAAGATAAAGGGCGAGAAGATGGGTAATATTCGATTTACAAAAGACCAGCAAAAAGTGATAGATACGCATGAGTGCAACTTATTGGTCTCAGCCGCTGCAGGGTCAGGTAAAACTGCTGTTTTGGTTGAACGAATTATAAGAATGATTTTGGATGAAAGGAATCCAATAACAATAGATGAGCTATTGGTGGTTACGTTTACCAATGCTGCCGCAACTGAAATGAGAGAGCGAATTGGTGAGGCCCTCTATAAGGCAATTGAGCGAGATCCAAATAACGAAAGGTTACAAGATCAATTAACCTTATTGCCAATGGCAACTATTATGACCTTGCATGCATTTTGCCTACAAGTCATTCGCAATTACTTCTATATGATTGACCTAGACCCAAGTTTTACTATTGGTGATGAAACAGAATTGGCTTTGGTTAGACAAGAGATTCTCGAAGATGTATTAGAGGAATTTTATTGTGAAGGCGATATTGAATTTATTGAGTTGATAGAAGCTTATGGGCCTGGTAAATCAGATTTGGCCATTGAAGGCCTGATTCTTAATATTTACCGCCTAAGTATGAGTCATCCAGAACCGATGAAGTGGCTTAATGAGAGTGTTGATAAGTTGGCTATTGCTTCTATCGATGAATGGCTTGAATCCGATTATGTAAGGTATATGATTGATGACATCAAGGAGAAACTTGGGGCTATGGACAAGCTAATCCAAAGAGGCTATAGCTTGTGTATGGAAGATTCTGGTTTAGACAAGATGTCAGAAACCATTAAAGCCCATGAGGACCTTGTTGTTAGATTGCAAAATTCAGAGTCAGACAGTGAGTTGTTTGATCATGTAAAGGGGATTGAGCTTCAGAGGGCTAAATCAGCCAAAAGGGGTACGGATCCGGGACTTGTTGAGCCAGTGAAAGCCATCCTTGTGAGTCTGAAAGATGGTCTAAACAACTTGAAAAAGCAATATGGATTCTCTTTGGATGAGACATTGATTAAACATATTTTAATTAGTCATGGACACATGGAGACATTGTTAAAGGTTGTGGACAGGTTTAAGTCGGCTTATGACCTTGAAAAGTCTAATAGAAATGTCATTGATTTTAATGATATTGAACATTTTGCCTTAAAAATACTAAATGATGAGACTGTTGCAACAAGTTATCAGAAACAGTTTGTGGAGATAATGGTGGATGAATACCAAGACAGCAACTTAGTACAAGAAAGCTTGGTAAATTATGTATCAAGAGTTAAGGACGGCCAGCCAAATATTTTTATGGTAGGAGATATGAAACAAAGTATCTATAAATTCAGGTTGGCAAAGCCAGAACTTTTTGCTCATAAATATGATACCTACAACTTTGACGAGGGCCAGTATCAAAAAATTGAATTGCACCAGAATTTTAGGTCTAGAATTGAAGTCCTTGATTTCACTAACTACATATTCAAGCAAATCATGTCAAAGCATATAGGGGATGTTACCTATGATGACCATGCATCTCTTAATAAAGGGGCATCTTATGCCATAGATAGCAATGATTATGACACTGAGTTATTAATGGTAGACTTGGCAAACAAAGATGGTATGACCAATCAAGAGATTGAAGCTCATCACATTGCAAAAAAAATACAAAAACTTGTTCATAGTAATCCACCACTGATGATTTATGATAAGCAGGTGGACACTGAGCGGGCTGCAACATATAAGGATTTTGCCATATTGCTTAGAACTATGAGTGGCTGGTCTGAAACCTTTGTAGAAATCTTAAGTGATTATGGCATACCCGTTAAAAGCCATCTTTCAACGGGTTACTTTGAAGCGATTGAGATACAGACAATTTTTAAGTGCCTTGACGGTTGTTGATAATCCCAAACAAGATATTCCATTGCTTGCTCTAATGCGCTCACCAATGTTTGGCTTTAGTGCTGATGACTTGATGACTATACGCTTAGTGTCTAGGGATGTGGACTTTCATACTGCTTTAATGACCTTTTATAACTCTATACTTGGACAATCAGCTCTGGAAGTAAGGTGGATCAATTTGTTCAATGCTTGTATAGCTGGCAGGATTATTCAAAAATGAATACCATTCATGAATTGACAGATAAAATTCTTAAGGAAACCGGCTATAAAGACTACGTTAAGATGATGATAGGTGGGCCACAAAGAGATGCTAATCTGAACATGTTTATTGATCAGGTCTATGCATATGAAAGGTCAAGTTACAAAGGCTTATTCGACTTTATGCGTTACATGGCCCATATTAAGAAGCAAAGTATTGACTATGGCATAGCTGAGCTTGGTGAATCTGCTAGCAACCAAGTATCATTGATGAGCATTCATAAAAGCAAAGGGCTTGAATATCCTATTGTCATAGTTGCAGGCATGGGTAAACAATTTAATCGAATGGATATGAATAAATCTGTCTTGATGCACCAAGACCTTGGCTTTGGTACAGACACGATTTTAACCGATGATAAACTCAAAATAACGTCACCTATCAAACAAGTTATTAGGAACAAAATGGATATTGAGCTACTTTCAGAGGAAATGCGTATCTTATATGTAGCTTTCACTAGGGCAAGAGAAAAATTAATTCTTGTTGGTTCAGTCAAAGATGTGGATAAATATGTAGAGAAGTGGTGTAAGGTCTTGCATGAAGATGAAATCCAAGTGCCGCCACTATTGATTCAATCAGCTAAGTCATTAATGGATTTTCTCATGATTGGCTTGATAAGACACAAAAGTATTGAAGTACTCTACAAGCACCTTGGCTATGACTACCATAGTCCATTGGCCTTAGCGGAAGTAATGCCAGACATCAAGGTTGAAGTCCTTGAGAGTAACTTAATTGACTTGCTGGCCAGTGAAGAAGACCAGGTGGCTAGGAATCAATCAAAAGATAATGCTACACAAAAGGTGCCAACAGAAGAAGGAATGACTAAAGAAGCATTAAACAAGTATTTTACATGGCAATATGATTATAGTGATGCCACAAAAAAGAATATTAGCCAATCAGTATCTGAGTTAAAAAGGCAAGAGATGGATGAGAGTGATTATATTGGTCCAGTGGTTGATGAACCAACTATGGTGCCTAAATTCATGAACGAGGGTGTTGGCTTAACTGGTGCTATGAAAGGCACAATCTATCACAAGGTTATGGACCAATTAGACTTTGCTAAGTGTTTGACATTGGAAGCCATAAAAAATCAGATAGATCATATGGTGGATACAAAAGTACTGACACAAGACGAAGTTAAGACAGTCTACCTTAAAAGTATATTGTCCTTTGTTGAATCAAATCTTGGGCAGAGAATTCTTAGTGCTCATAAAAAATCTCTAGTGTCTAAGGAAAAACCATTTGTTATGGGAATATGGGATGAAGAAGCCGGCACCCATTCTATGATACAAGGGGTTATTGATCTCTATTTTGAAGAAGAGGGCCAATTAATCCTTGTTGATTATAAGACGGATTTTGTGAAAAATGTGGATGAATCTACATTGGTTGACCGCTATAAATCACAAATGAGCTATTACAAAAATGCCCTAGAACAATCAACGAAAATGAAGGTCAAGGAGATTTATCTCTACAGTGTTGGTTTGCAAAGGCCAATAAAAGTTGATATGATGGATGAATCATAAACAAGGGGGTGTTGCTTTGAATAGAAAGTATATTTTTCTTTTAAGTCTGATTATGTTGGGGCTTGTTTTTACCACTTTTATGCTGTTAACAGAGAATAGGTATGAAGAGCAACAAGTAGAAACCCTTGTGGATTATGAATCTAAAGAGGACATAGTTTTCTTTAGCTCTTGGGGTGGCTTTGATACAAAAGCTGAAGCCATTACCCATATCTTGGAAGAATTCCAAAGAAAAAATGATAACTACAATGTGGTCAACAAATCAATTGGTGGCGAAGATTTTCTCTTTTCTCTTAAAACAGATTTTGTCACAGGAAGAGACCCGGATGTATTTGGCTTATGGCCTGGATCTGACATTAACAATCTAATAGAACTTGGAAAAGTTCAAGCTCTTAATGATGTACTTGAATACGATGAGCGATGGAAGGTTAGTTTTGGTGAAAATGGATGGGACCTTGTAACAGTTGATGATAAAATATATGGCATACCTTTTGAGATTATATACGAAGGTCTGTTTATTAATAGAGATATCTTTGATGCCTTAAATCTAGGCATTCCAAGTACTTTCGAAGAACTGAAGATAGTGGTTGCCATCATCAGAGAGAATGGTTATGTACCAATAGCTTATAACGCTACACCAGAAGGTTCCTTTATTTATCAAAATATGGTTTTGTCACTTGGGGGCAAGGAAGATGTGGAAAACCCTTTTGATGACAAAGGCACTATCAAGCCGGCCTTTATCAAAGGGATGTATTATATGAGAGAGCTTTATGAGCTGGGGGCTTTTCCAGAGGATGCATTCAGTATGACAGACTATGAAAGAAATCAGCTTTTTATTAACAAAGAAGCGGCAATGATTGTTCAAGGCTCATGGTTTATTGGCGAAGATGCCATACCGGTTGATTCGGATGATGTGGTGATTATTCCATTTCCGCATTTTGAAGATTCTAAAGCAGGGGATAAGGCAATTACCTATGGACTTGGTAACGGTGTCTTTCATATGAGCACGGCTGCATGGAATAATCAAAGCAAAAGGTCTGTTAGTGTTGAACTACTAAAAATGGTGACCTCTCAAGAGGCTGCCTTAAAGTTGGTTAACGAAAACGGTGCTCTTATTAATGTGAAATTACCAGAGTTTAAGATTGATGCACCTAGGATGTTCTATGAAGGGCGAAACCTTGTAGAAACAGCCACAGATTTGATTGGACCTGTTGATAGTTATATAGACAGAACTTCTTGGGAGGACATAATCATTGATCGTTTCCCAGAAATGTTGCTTGGACAAGCATCACCAGAATCTATCTACTATCGTGTAGAGAGTCAAAATAATAAGGAAAAGTAGAGGGTTGGCTTTTGGAATTATATAATAAGATTATACAATTGTATCGTAACTTATCTATTAGGCAAAAGTTATTGCTGCTTTTTTCTATTCAAATTATAATTCCCATACTATTTATGGGAATTATACTCTATAGAACCACAGAGAATATTGTAACGGATAAGTCTGTTACCTATGCAATGGATCTTGTTAAGATGCTTGAGCTTCGTATTGATGATTTGGACAGGGAGATCAAAGAGTCAACCCAAGACATCCTATATGACAGATTTCTCTATGATTTCTTGGTGGATGAGGAAAAAAGATCCACTGACATATTATCTGAAGATTAATGACATTAGATCAATGCTTCGGCAATTGAATTTATCAAAAGATGTTATACAGTCAGTAGCTGTGGTAACAAAGGATGAGGAATATGTTTCCTATGATACCAACACACAAAAGGCTGTAATAAGTTACCTTATGCCATATGAAGAGATAATGGAACAGGCGAGAGCAGCTTCGGGCCTTGCAACATGGCATTTTGTAACAGACGAGAACAACTATGTGACACAAGCATATTTAGTTAGGATGATCTATGATATTGCTGACCATGAAGAGATTGGTCTTATTGCTGTGCTTATTAAGCAAGACGAAGTGAAGAAAATATACAGTGAACTTTCCACTGAATTTATGAACAAGATAATGATTTTCTCAGAAGATAAAGCCATTATTTCAGAAGAGAACCCTATATCAATGCTTGCTCTAGAAGAGAATATTTTTAGCAGAGAAACGTTGAAGTCTGGTTACTATCTTGATGAAGATAATGACACCCTCTTAACCCATCAGTTAGTAGATAGTAACGGGTGGCTAGTAGTGACTGAAGTATCGCTAAAAGATTTGAACCAAGATCTTGAAGGTTTTAAGTATATATTGGTACTAGTAACCATACTTACATTACTAATTCTGTCTGTTTTCACTATTCTGATGGCTGTGGATATTATTGATCCCATTAATAGGCTTGTGGATAGCATTAAGAAAATGCAGAACAAGAATAAATATGAAGCAGTCCTTGTAGACCGTAAAGATGAGCTAGGTTATCTAAGTGAGTGTTTTAACAACATGTCTCAGGAAATAGATGTTTTACTCAATGAAGTATACCGTGAACATTTAACGAGAAAAGAAGCCGAACTTAAGGCTTTGCAGGCTCAAATCAACCCTCATTTTCTCTTTAATACCCTAGAATCAATTAATTGGCTGGCAAGGTTAAAGGATGCACCGGAAATCAGTGATATGGTTACAGCCTTATCTTCCCTTATGGAAGCGAGTATTGGCAAAGGGACATCATTAATAACCTTAGCAGATGAGATTGAACACGCGGAGTCTTATGTCCTTATAATGAAGAACCGCTATGGGGAACGACTAGAATTTTCTAAGGAAATTGACCCAAGGCTTATTAATGTTAAGATACCAAAGCTTACTTTGCAACCGATAATAGAGAATGCTATCTACCACGGCATTGACAAAGTTCGAAAAGGTGGTAAGATATCTCTTACAATTGCCAAGTACAATAAGTCATGCCAAGTAACTATAGAAGATAACGGTAAGGGCATGAATAATACTGAGGCAAAGAGATTGAATGAGATGTTTAAAAGCTATAACGATGAGTATTTGACTCAAGAAGGCAAAAGTAGTATTGGACTTCTCAATGTGAATCATAGAATCAAACTCTACTGTGGTGATGATTATGGTGTAGAGATTAAGAGTTGGCTCGATCATGGCACAAAAGTTGTGGTGACATTGCCTGTGATAGTAAAGTGAAGCGGAGGACATTATGTACAAAGTTTTGATTGTAGATGACGAACCAAATATAAGAAAAGGCCTTATTCATATAATAGATTGGAAACATTTTGGATGCGAAGTGGTTGGAGAAGCTATGGATGGTCTTGAGGGGCTTGAGAAAATAAAAGAACTTAGGCCTGATATTGTTATTGCGGATATCAATATGCCTGAGATGGATGGTCTTGAGATGATTGATGCTGCAAAAGAAAGTGTTCCTCACACTAAGTTTGTCATACTGACAGGCTACCGTGATTTTTCATACCTTCAAGAAGCCCTTAGAATTGGTGCATTTGACTATATTCTCAAACCTTCCAAGATTGAGAAAATCAGTGCAGTCTTAAAAAAGGCCGTTGTTGAACTAAAATATCAGACAGAGTATGCTGGTGAACTTGAGTTAATGAAAGAACGTTTTGAAAAGAGTTTACCCTTACTAAAGGAGAAACTCCTTAGCGACTATATTCTAAGAAGAAAAGGTGCTGAAACGGAAGATGAAAACTTAAAAGAATTGTATAATCTTGAAATCAATGATTTTGTTCTGTTGCTCTTTTCGTTGGAAGAGAACGATGAAACTTATACTCCAGAGCAAAGATATCTTTATCAGTTTGGTGTCATGAATACAGTGGACGAAATCCTTGGAGAAGAATACAATCTAGAAAAAATAAGCATTAATGAAAGCCAAGTGGCTATGGTTGTTCAAAGTCATGATTTAATGAATAAGGAAGACTTATACAAAAAGATAGAAAATATTCATGCTCTGATGAAGACTTGTTTTGATTTCTATGTTACAGTGGCTATTAGTACGCAAGGTCATGGTGTTAAAGATCTTGGCTCAAAAATGAAGGAATGTGAAAAGTGTCTGGACTATCAGTTTTATTTGGGTAAAGACTCGATAATCATCCATGATGACCTAGAAGGCTTTTACTTACCAGCTGAGGTACTGGCCATAGAGGGACTTGATGAGGAAATAATAAAAGACATCAAAGCTGGGGCAGTAGTCAAAGTGAAAGATGCCATATCAAGACTAGGCGATATGATTAAGGAACAAGGACCAGCAATTAAAGTAGAAGAAATCAAGACATTTTATAGCAATCTTATCTATAATATTAATAGTATCCGTGTGTCTATAAAATCGCTGGAGCAAGAAGAGGACGCTATACCTAAGAATTTATATTCATTCTATCAAATGGTAGAGACGTGTTCAGATATCTATGAACTTCATGAAATACTTGAGAACGTTGCAACTTCAATAACTGAGAAGATAGATTCTTATAACCAAAACAGTATTCATTCTACCTTGCAACTCGCCATTGACTATATTAATGAGAACTACACACTTCAAGTTACCCTGGAAGATTTGGCCAAACAAGCCTTTGTTAGTCCTTATTACCTTAGTCGTATGTTTAAGAAGGAGCTTGGTAAGAACTTTGTCGATTATTTGAATGAGAAACGCATAGCTGAGGCAAAGGAGAGGCTTAAAGATATGACACTAAAAACATATGAGGTGGCCGAATCGGTTGGCATATCTGATGCACATTATTTTTCACGACTATTCAAAAAGTACACAACAATGACACCAACAGAGTTTCGAAACAAGCTTTAGAAGCTAGCAAGGACAATTTTGTACACTTTATAGAGGTAAAATGCACAACAAACATGATTGGATGTTTGTTGTGCATTTTTTTGTTGCATAATATTGCGCTTGACCATTTATTTAGTGCAACTATTTGCCCACCGTTGGCAAGTTAGTCTATTCATCATTTCGTAATATGGCTGTAATATTAATGCATGAGGTAACGACCTCACAACATATCAAGGAGGTGATCAGATGATACGTGCGAAAAAGAAGGAAAAAGGTTTTTTATATGAGATATACAAAAACAGAGCCCTATTCCTTATGTTGATTCCTGGACTTTTGGTTATGCTCATACATAACTATTTGCCAATGGGTGGTATCATACTAGCATTCAAAAAAGCTGGATAATTATCAAAACCTTCTTGGAGGGGAATGGATCTGGTTTGAGAACTTCAGATACCTATTCGGATCAAAAACAGCATTTGTCATTACAAGAAACACATTATCTTACAACGTAGTCTTCATCACTATAGGTAGTACAGTGGCGGTGGCCTTAGCAATTGTGTTAAGCGAACTGAGAAGCCAGGTGTTATCGAAAGTCTACCAAAGTTTCTTCTTCTTACCTTATTTCTTCTCATGGGTAGTTGTTAGTTACTTAGTATTCTCTCTACTTAGTTCAGACAATGGCGCAATTAATAAATTGTTAGAAGCAGTAGGCATGGAAACAGTAAGATGGTACACTGCACCAAAATTCTGGCCTGCAATATTAATTTCTGTCAACACATGGAAATGGACAGGGTACGATGCAATTATCTATCTAGCATCTATAGTTGGTATCAACAAAGTTTACTTTGAAGCGGCAGCCGTTGATGGTGCTACTAGATTCCAACAAATTAGATACATTACAATTCCAATGTTGTTACCACTAATCATTACTTTAACATTAATCAAAATAGGAAGAATCTTCTATACCGATATGGGTCTGTTCTTTACAGTTCCAAGAGATATGGGGATGTTATACAACGCAACCAATACAATTGACACTTACGTATATAGAGCCTTGCTGTCAACCGGAGATCTTGGGATGGCATCAGCCGCAGGATTTTATCAAGCGGTTCTAGGATTCATAGTTGTTCTTACTTTCAACTTAATCGTTCGTAAGGTGAGCAATGAGAACGCGTTATTCTAGGAGGAGGTCACTATGAAAGCTACTAAGTTTGATCAAAGTACCATGATTTCAAAAAAATGGGACCTGTTCTGGAATATTGTTATGACGATATTGGCTGCATTATGTATTTTCCCGTTGTTACTTGTTTTTGCAGTATCAATTACGGATGAAACGTCATTGGTACTAAATGGGTATTCATTGTTTCCAAAAGATGTATCTTTTGCAGCATATAGATATCTTATGGGAGATGTTGATAGAATTATCAGAGCCTACGGCGTATCCATATTCATTACAGTAATAGGTAGTGTGCTTAGTTTATTGGTTATTACAATGTATGCCTACCCAATCTCAAGACCAGAGTTTAAATACAGAAGAACATTTTCATTTATTGTTTTCTTCATTATGTTATTCAACGGTGGACTTATTCCACTATACATAGTTTATGTAAAGTTACTAGGACTTAGGGACAACCTATTTGCCATGATTCTTTTCTGGATGATGAACCCACTCTACGTTATGATTGCACGAACATACTTTAGAACGTCAATTCCTGATTCAGTTGTTGAGGCAGCTAGAATCGATGGCGCTGGACAGTTCAAAACGTTCTTGTCAATAGTACTACCACTGGCGAAGCCGGTGCTTGCAACAATAGTAATGTTCAATGTCTTATGGTACTGGAATGACTGGTATTCACCAATGTTATTCATACAGGATGAAAGTCTTTATAACTTACAGTATCTTCTATATAAGACAGAGCGAAGCATTCAGTTCATTATAAGTAACTCGAACCCGATGGTTAATGCAGGTATAGCTGACTTACCATCACAAACGGCCAGAATGGCCATGGCGATTATCGCTATTGGACCTTTAGTACTTGCTTACCCTTTCTTCCAACGATACTTTATCGCAGGAATCACGTTAGGGGCAACCAAAGAATAAGGTTTACAATAAACGTATTTATCAAAAGGAGGATATTTATGAAAGAATTACGCAACTCAATGAAACTTATGTTAACACTTGTATTGGTTATTGCCCTTGCAGTAACAGGATGTGCAAAATCAGAGCCAGAAACAACTGAAACGGCAACTGAAACAAAAACTGAAACTGCTACTGAAGCTGCAACTGAAACAAAAGCTGAAGAACCTAGTGGTGATTTAGAGCCAGTAGAACTTAAGTGGTACTTCATTGGTAATGGTCAACAAGACGATGTTGATGCGGTTGAGGCAGAAGTTAATGCTTATATCAAAGATAAGATTAACGCTACTGTTCAGCTTCAATGTTTCGATTGGGGAAGTTACAACGACAAACTTACAACTATGATTGCTTCAGGTGAAGAATTCGATATCTGCTTTACTTCATCATGGACAAACAACTACTTACAACAAGCTGCTAAAGGTGCATTTATGCCACTTAACGATTACTTTGACACAACTTTAAAAGGAACTGCTGATGTAATCGGTGATACTTTCCTTTCAGGTTCACAAATCGATGGTGTAAACTATGCAATCCCAGCTAACAAAGAAAAAGCTCACCAATGGGGTATCCTATTCAGAGTTGACCTTCTTGAGAAATATGACCTTGACGTTTCAGGCGTTAAGACTGTAGAAGATCTTGAGCCACTTCTAGCTGTAATCAAAGAGAATGAGCCAAACGTTTATCCTCTTGAAGCACTTGATGGAGAGTCACCATGGAAAATCATGGACTATGACAGAATCGGTGATGACAAATACCCAGGTGTTCTTTGGAATGACAGCGCTGACCTTAAAGTATTCAACGAGTTCGAAGCTCCAGAAACTATGGCATTCTTCGAAACTATGCACAAGTACTTCAATGCTGGATATATCCGTGAAGACGCTGCGTCAATCAATGACTTCTCAGCTGACTTCAATGCTGGTAAAATCTTCGCATCAACTAAGTCACTTAAGCCAGGTAAAGACGTTGAAATGTCAAACTCAAGTGGATATGAGTGGGTACAAGTTGCTATGACAGTTCCAGTAATCTCTAACAGAGACACAACTGGTTCAATGCAAGCAATCTCAGCTACTTCACCAAATCCTGACAGAGCTGCAATGTTCCTTGAATTATTCAACACTGACGCTTACCTTAACAACCTTATCAATTATGGTATCGAAGGAACTCACTATACTAAAGTTAGTGATGACGTAATTGAGCAAACTGACGCAGCATCAGCTTACAACCCAGGAACTGGTTGGATGTTTGGTAACCAATTCATCAACTACTTACTTCCTAATGAAGATCCAGAGAAATGGGCTAAGTTCGAGAAATTCAACAGTGATTCAATTGGTACACAAACACTTGGTTTCGTATTCAACGCTGAGCCAGTTAAGACTGAAATCGCTCAATGTAACAACGTTTGGGACCAATTTGTTCCAGCTCTTGAGACTGGTACTGTAGACCCTGCTGAGTACGTTCCAATGGCTATCCAAGCATTCAAAGATGCTGGTGTAGACAAGATTATCGCTGAGAAACAAGCACAACTTGATGCTTGGGCTGCAGCTAACAAGTAGGAAATACAAATGTAAATCCTTTTTAGTACAGACGCCTTGCTGCCAGATGGTAGCAAGGCTTTTTTTGTTTTCATTAAATATTTATAAACATAATGAAGTGAAATGTGATAAAGTATTCAGTAGGTCATTGTAGCATATTGATAATCGATTCTCGGCCTATGTAGAGGAGGAAATAATGAGTGACGAAAGAAATAAGACAGATATGAAGGATGAAAGTATAAGTGGTAAAGAAATCAAAGAAAACAAGATGGGAAGGGTGGCAGTACCAAAGCTGATACTGAGTATGTCTTTGCCAGCAATATTTGCCATGCTTGTACAGGCAATGTATAACGTCGTTGACAGTATATTTGTTTCTAGAATTAGCGATACTAACAATGACGGTCTAACAGCCATATCACTGGCCTTTCCGCTTCAGCTAATAGTCATTGCAGTATTTGTTGGTTTAGGGGTTGGTATGAACGCACTAATATCACGAAAATTAGGAGAGAAAGATGAAAAAACAGCGGTATTAGTTGCAGAGAATGGTGTTTTAGTTGGTATTATCGTCTATGCCTTCGTTGCAGTTTTAGGATTTATCTTTGCAAGACCTTTCTACGAAATGTTTACTGAGAATCTGCAAGTTATAGAGTATGCCACATCTTATACCAAGATAGTAATGGTTTTTTGCTTTTGGTCGTATACTAGCACAGGCTGGTAATAGTATATTCCAGGGAACAGGTGAGATGGTCATCCCAATGATTACCATGTTGATTGGTGCACTTCTAAACATAGTTCTTGACCCAATTCTAATCTTTGGATACTTTGGATTGCCTGCAATGGGGGTGGAAGGGGCTGCAATTGCAACTGTTACAGCTCAGTTTGTCAGTATGTTATTTGTGTGGAGGGCTCTACTATTTGGTAAGTCTATTCTAAAGCTTAACCCTAGAGGTTTTAAACCCATGATTAGCATTATTAGACAAATACTTTTAATAGGTATACCCGTTGCTCTTATGCAAGGTTTGGGTTCAGTAATGTTAACTGGTTTCAACTCCATATTATCTCAATTCGGTGATGTAGCTATCAGTGTTATGGGGGTATATTTCAAGCTACAATCAATGGTATTTATGCCAGTATTTGGTCTGGCTACAGGTGTGTTACCCATTGTTGGCTACAATTATGGTGCAAAAAATAAGCAACGCCTATACGATACCATTAAATACAGTGTTATCTATGCAACTGGATTTATGATAATTTGCTTTGTGATTTTCCAAGTCTTTAGTTCAGGACTTCTTGCTTTGTTCAATCCAAGTGATGAGATGATTGTGATTGGGATTCCGGCCTTTAAAACAGTAAGTATGATGTTTCCATTCCTAGGTATCACAATTATATTTAGTACAGCATTTCAGGCCTTTGGTAAAGCCCATTATAGCTTATTAATCTCAGTGGTCAGACAATTACTATTGTTATTACCTATTGCCTATATCTTGAGTCAAACAGGTAACATTGATATGATATGGTATGCCTTTCTAATGACGGAATTCGTAAGTATATTCTTAGTTGTTGGGCTATTTAGAAATACATATAAAAAGAGTGTTGAGCTATGGGTGTAGCTTTTGCTTCTGTAGTAGTTGACGTAGCCCTTAACAGTCACTATAATGTAGTAGAAATATAGTTAGATATAGAAAGTAGGCACATGATGGCTTCATATGAACAATTTGCTCAGATATATGACTGGGCTTTAAACGAACTACCTTATGAAGAGTGGTTATCGTATATTGAACGAATATTCATTAAATACAAAGTTGAGCCGAAGTTGGTTCTTGACCTTGGTTGCGGAACAGGATCAATGACCAATCTAATGGCCAGTAAAGGTTACGAAATGATGGGTGTTGACCTATCTGCTGATATGTTGTCAGTGGCTAAGCAGAAAGCTAAGGACATGGGTGTTGATGTGGTGTATTTGAATCAAGACATGACGGAGCTTGATTTGTATGGGACAGTGGACGCCGTCATATCTGTAGGCGACTCATTGAATTATGTTGTGGATGAAGAAGACTTGCTTGAAGCTTTTAAGAAAGTCCACATGTTCCTTAATCCCAAAGGCTTATTTGTATTTGATATGAATACCATACATAAGTTCAAAGTTAGCCTTGGCAACAAAACATATGCAGAGAATCATGAAGATTATGCTTACATATGGGAGAACTACTTCTATGAAGATGAATCTATGAATGAATATGAAGTCAATATATTTATTAAGAATGAGGATGGTTTCTATGAGAAATCAACAGAGATACATCATGAACGTGGTTATGAGCTAGTAGTGGTGAAAGAAATACTTCTTGAAGCCGGTTTTGCCATTGAAGCAGTATATCATGACAACACTTTTGATTTGGTGAATGAAGAGACGGATAGAATGTACTTTGTGGCTAGAGAAAATGCTAAATAGAAAAATAGTGAGGATTTTATGAAAGACCATATACTAAGAATAACTGGTGGTGACCACCAGATACGTCTGTTTGTGGCTGTCACCAATGACATGGTGGAGAAAGCCAGAGCAACACATAAGACATCGCCTGTGGCGACTGCGGCCCTTGGGAGGACCATTACTGCTGGTGCGATCATGGGAAGCATGATGAAGGGGCAAAAAGATGTTTTGACCCTTCAATTCAAAGGCGATGGGCCAATCCGTAACGTCTTGGTTACGGCTAACGCCAAAGCGGAGGTGAAGGGTTATGTGGGTGAGCCACTTGTGGACATACCACTGAAGCCAAACGGTAAGCTAGACGTCTCTGGCGCTATAGGTAGAGGTCATCTGAATATCATTAAGGATATTGGGATGAAAGAACCTTACAATGGCCAGATTGAATTGGTTAGTGGTGAAATAGCAGAAGATTTGACCTACTATTTTGCCAGTTCAGAACAGACACCGTCAGTTGTTGCTCTTGGTGTTCTTGTTGACAAAGATTACTCAGTAAAGCAAAGTGGTGGCTTTATTTTACAACTTTTGCCTAATGCTACTGAAGAAGTTATTCAGCAACTTGAAAGTAATATAGGAAAAAATTACCTCCATGACTGCTATGTTAGAAGAAGGATTAACATCAGAAGAAATCGCATCAACAGTGCTTGATGGACTGGACTATCAAGTTCTTGATAGAGTAGAGCCGGTTTATGAATGTGATTGTAGTAGAGGTCGTGTGACAAAAGCATTAATGACAGTTGGAAGCAAGGAACTTGAGCAAATGATTGATGATGGAGAGACTATTGATATGTCCTGTCACTTCTGTAATACTCACTATAAGTTCCAAATTCATGATTTGCAGGAAATCTTGCACTCTATTAAAAAAATGTAAGAAATATGTGAAATAGGGGATTGCGTTCTTAGATTCCAAGGCGTATAATGATTATAGAAGGATATTTCCGGAAGTCCTTTTTAAACGGATAAATGTACGTACACTGTAATTTGATGACCGAAAAGGGAGTGGTTGTAGTATGAAAAAGCTCCAAACGGTAGGACCAATACGAGCAGTATAATATAGCCCCAACCAATTTGGGTTGTAGGGCGAGAAGCAGTCTGTTGTATCTATATGTCGCGCAAAGAAGCAGTATAGAACTGTCCGTTAGTTAGGCATATGAGTAACGGTATAAGTTAATAATGTATGGTCTCTACAATGGACATACGCAGTATGTTGATAGACTGTGGATAAGAGAGTTTTTAAAAGTGTCAAGCGATTTATTTAGATGATGACCATGTAATTGTACTATGCAGTAAATAATGTAGTACACCGATGATTCGTAAATCGGAAAGATGCAGATAAGGTAGTTTGGTAATGTAGTAGAATCTGTATCGAGTAGTAATTTTTATTTAGTAAAGTACCATGAAGCACGGTATTATGTAATTTGTAGTTAGTAGTATGCAATATGCAGTATGCAGTTAGTTTTTTGCAGTACATATTTTATGCAGTACATTTTATGTAGTTAAGTACCATGTAGTATGCAACAATTAATGTATGAGTAGTTGTTAATAATGGTCGGATACTTAAATCGTGCAGTTTAATATTGTAAACAACAATGGGAAGGTCCGAGGACCTTCCCATTTTATGCTGTAAGCGATTCATTCTTATGTAGACTTGAGCTATATAATATACGTTAGTGGAGCGGCTGTATGTTGTATAGGTCCTAGTCGAAGTTAGAGGTAATCGCGTTCATTATGTTTTCTAGACATACTCGAAGTTAGAGAAAATTGCGTCTATTATGACTTCTAGATAAACTGCATTAAGCCTTCTTCTTACCAGCTCTTAATCTCTCAGCTTCACGTAGAATCTTCTTACGGATACGGATAGCGTCTGGTGTGATTTCTACAAGTTCATCATCAGCGATGAATTCCAGTGCTTCCTCCAATGAGAAAATCTTTGGTGGAGCTATTTTGACCGCATCATCATTACCTGATGAACGGGTGTTGGTCATTTTCTTTGTTTTGGTAGGGTTAACAGTCATATCATCACGACGGTTGTTGATACCAATAACCATGCCCTCATAGACATCAGCGTTCTGTGGGATAATCATTATGCCACGTTCAGACAGGTTATTCAGTGAATAAGGGGTTGCTACACCTTGATCACCTGAGATAAGAACACCGTTGTTACGATGTGGAATCTCACCTTTGTATTTCTCAAAGCCAGCAACAGAACGGATAATTGTTGCTTCACCACGTGAATCAGTAATCATCTCTGATCTAAATCCAAGAAGGCCTCTTGTTGGTGCCAAATACTCAATCTTAGTATAACCACTCTCAGCTTCCATATTAACCATAGTACCTTTACGGTTGTTAAGAGAAGAAATGGCCATCCCTACGTACTCATCAGGAATGTTTACAATAACTGTTTCTATAGGCTCAACAGTTTTACCATCTTCTTCATGCATGATAACTTCTGGCTTAGAAACACTTAGCTCATAACCTTCACGACGCATGTACTCTATTAGAATAGACAAGTGGAGTTCTCCACGTCCTGATACTTTATAACCTTCCATACCACCAAGGTCTTGAACTTTTAGGCCAACATTGACTTCCAGTTCCTTTTCCAAACGGTCCCTAAGGTGTCTGGTTGTGACATATTTACCAATCTACCAGCAAAAGGTGATGAGTTAACGAGGAAGTTCATAGAAAGGGTAGGTTCTTCAATCTTAATCATTTCCATAGGCTTAACATCGTATATATCGCAAAGGGTTTCGCCAATAGATATATCTGGAATACCGGATATAACGGCAATATCACCTGAGAAAAGTTCATCTTGCTCAGTTTGTTTTAGGCCTTCATACGAGAAGAGTTTAAGGACTTTACCAGTGGCAACACTTTCATCTCTTTTAGTGATAGCAACCTGTTGACCAGACTTGATAGAACCTTTTGTAACACGACCAATACCAAGACGACCGATGTAGTCATCATATCCAAGAGCTGATACTTGCAATTGAAGAGCATCTTCATCAAAATCCGGATATGGGTCAACATGAGACACAATAGTTTCGAATAATGGCAATAAATCAGCATTCTCATCTTCCATATCAAGTTTGGCATAGCCATCTCTTGCAGCACCGTAAAGAACTGGGAAATCTAATTGCTCATCTGTTGCATTCAGCTCAACGAATAAATCAAAAGTCATATCAACAACTTCTTCAGCACGTTGGTCTTTCTTATCAATTTTATTAATGAAAAGTATTGGCTTTAAGTTCATTTCTAGTGATTTTTGAAGAACAAAACGGGTCTGTGGCATTGGCCCTTCACTTGAATCCACAAGTAAGATTACTGTATCAACAGTTTTCATAATACGCTCAACTTCTGATGAGAAGTCAGCATGGCCTGGTGTGTCCACAATATTAATTTTGTAATCTTTATATCGTACAGAACAGTTCTTAGAGTAGATGGTGATACCACGTTCTCTCTCAAGGTCGTTGGAGTCCATGACACAGTCTACAACTGTTTCGTTTTCTCTAAATACGCCACTTTGGCTTAGGAATGCGTCTACTAGTGTTGATTTACCCGCGTCGACATGGGCGATAACGGCAATGTTAATTAATTTCTCTTTGCTCATAATGTTTCCTTTCAAATCCTTATGGATGATAACATACGAGCATAATTATGTTGCTCGTTAATTTCTTGGTAATCCATGCTTATATAGCATGACCAACATACAGTCTAACCGCATAAGTCTTAAAAAGCAAGTTAAACCGACATTCAATCCCCAAAACTGGCAATACAGATAAAAACTTTCCTATATATAGGAAGTTATTGGTTATTAATCTATGTATAGATCTATGGATCACATAAGAATGATCCGTTTATAAATTGAACTATCCATATGAAGATACTGGTTCTAGTGAATCCAACATGATAGAATAAAGATTCGCGTAACCATACACTTAGCTAAGTAGTCCCTTTAAAGGAAACCTTAACATAAATCATAAGACAATTAAGTGAAGGCTTGGTTGGATTGGGGGGTAGAGGTATTATTGCTCAACAGGGTCCTAAATTACAAGGGTCTTTGGAGTTGACAAATAGGTCTTTGGTGATATAATAAATATAAGTAAATAAAGCAACACGTAGAAGAGAAGAGTAAGCTATATCATCATCTAGAGAGAGAACCCATGTGATTTAATCGCTGGCTGGAAGGTTCTTATGGGCGTATAGTCTGAAAACTAACTCTGAGTGGCTCTAATCAAGCCCGGTGACGCGTTATAGTCGTTGCTCCATATCAGTGGAGTGTAAAGTGGTCTGACAATGTCAAAAGTAAGTGAATGCCATATATAATGTGAATTACATCATAGATGACATATAACTAGATTGACCTATGTAAATTAACTAGTATCTTCAAATTAGTGTAAGAAGATAGTGTTAATTGACAATTGGGGTGGAACCGCGGGAGTTAATCTCGTCCCTTGCAATGTGCAAGTGATGAGTTTTTTTTATTGGAAAAAATTATGTCTAGTAATCAACTTGCATAAGGATGCAGTAAACATATATTGGGCTTGGCCTAAAAGAAGGAAGGATGTATAAGATGAATATTACTTTAAAAGATGGTTCAGTTATGAATTTTGACGGACCGGTATCAGTGCTTGATGTAGCCAAACAAATAAGTGAGGGACTTGCTAGAATGGCTTGTGCCGCAGAAGTTAATGGTGAGGTTGTTGACCTTAGAACTATTGTATCAGAAGACAGTGAACTGAGCATATTAACATTCAATGATGAAAAAGGTAAAGATGCTTATAGACATACAACAGCCCACGTTATGGCACAAGCAGTTAAGAGGCTATATCCATCTGTGAAATTAGCCATTGGACCATCTATCGAGAATGGTTTCTACTATGACTTTGATACTGAAGAAGCCTTTACCAATGCAGATATCTTGGCTATTGAAAAAGAGATGAAGAAAATCATCAAAGAAAGTCTTGAGATAGAAAGATTTGAATTGCCAAGAGATGAAGCTCTTAAGCTAATGGAAGAAAAAGGTGAAAGTTACAAGGTTGAATTAATTAACGAATTACCAGAAGGTGAGACAATCTCTTTCTACAAACAAGGTGACTTTGTTGACTTATGTGCGGGTCCTCACTTGATGAACACTAAAGCGGTCAAAGCTTACAAGCTCTTGTCAACAGCTGGTGCTTACTGGAAGGGCAGCGAAAAGAATAAGATGTTGTCAAGAATCTATGCAACAGCGTTTGCTAAGAAAGCAGACCTTAAGGCCCATCTTGAGCATCTGGAAGATGTTAAGAAACGTGACCACAATAAACTTGGCCGTGAACTTGAAATATTTACTACATCAGAGATTGTTGGTCAAGGTTTACCTCTAATCATGCCAAAAGGTGCTAAGATTATTCAAACACTTATGCGTTATGTTGAAGATGAGGAAGAATCAAGAGGTTATGAGTTTACAAGAACACCAATCATGGCCAAAAATGATTTGTTTAAAGTCTCAGGACACTGGGATCATTATAAAGACGGTATGTTTGTACTAGGTGATGAGGAGAAAGATGATGAAGTCTATGCCCTTAGACCAATGACTTGCCCATTCCAATACCTAATCTATAAGGCAAAGCAAAAGAGCTACAGAGATTTACCTGTAAGGTATTCAGAGACATCACCATTATTTAGAAATGAGTCGTCAGGAGAAATGCATGGTCTTATCCGTGTTAGACAATTCCATCTAGCAGATGCACATATCATGTGTACACCTGAACAAGTGAGAAAAGAATTCCAGGACGTCATCATTCTTATTCAAGATATGATGAGAGCGACTGGTATCATAGATGACGTAACATACAGATTATCAAAGTGGGATCCTAATAATACTGAAAAGTATATTGGTGAGCCAGAAGCTTGGGAGACAACTCAAGACTTAATGAGAGAAATTCTAGTGGATGTGGACCTTGATTTTGTTGAAGAAGATGGTGAAGCGGCCTTCTACGGACCTAAGCTTGATGTTCAGTTTAAGAATGTTCATGGTAAGGAAGACACACTCTTTACAATTCAGATTGACTTTGCCCTTGCTGAACGTTTTGACATGTCTTATGTGGATAAAGACAATACTAAGAAACGTCCATACATCATTCATAGATCATCTATTGGATGTTATGAGCGTACACTTGCGATGTTGATTGAGAAGTATATGGGTGCATTCCCGCTATGGTTGGCCCCAACACAAGTGAAATTACTTCCAATCTCAGATAAACATATTGAGTACGCTGAGAAGGTAGCTTATGCACTACGTAAGAAGAAAATAAGAGTCGACATTGATAACAGAGCTGAAAAAATTGGTTACAAAATTAGAGAAGCCAGACTTGAGCGAGCACCTTATATGGTTATAGTTGGTCAGAATGAAGAGGAAGATTCAACTGTATCTGTTAGGTCTAGAGAAAAAGGTGATGAAGGTTCGATTGCACTGGATGATTTTGTTAGTAGACTAGCAGAAGAAGTTGAATCCAAGTATATATACCATCAGCATATTGTTGAAGAAGATAAAAAATAGAATGTAATGCAGTAGTCTATACAATGTAACGAAATCTTAGTAGAGGAAGAGAAGGGTGAGAAGATGACTTGTGAAAAATGTGGTACCTCTTTACCAGATGGTGCAAAGTTTTGTGGCTCTTGTGGCGCAAAACAAAGTGAAGCAAAAGTAGAAGTACAAGAAACGGTGGAAGCAAAAGTAGAAGTAGAAGCGGAAGTGGTGGAAAAGTCAACTGACGGTGCTGTAAGTGATAATCAAGATGAGGTTACTGAAGAAGCAGCAACTATGCCAGAACCAACTCCAGCACCATCGCCAACACCAGCACCAAGTCCAGTGAAACCTACGGCTACAGGAAGTACAGTATCAGTTACACCTAAGAAAAGTGGTGGCCTGAAGTATGCTTTGATTGGCGTTGCGGTTATTGCGGTCATTGCTATTGTTTATTATGCTTCAACTTGGCTAGCCGGTGCATTTGGTGGTAGTGGTGATACAAGTACATGGTATGAGCCAAGTGATATGCCACTGTTCTATATGGACAAAGATGACCTGTATGCCATCTGGCCTGGTGACAAAGAAGGTACTGAGATTGTAAAGGACTATTATGATTCAGGAAGTGTTTTCCCATTAACTGAGAACACGATGTATATTATTGATGATGGTGACTTAATGTATCAATCAGGAAAAAAAGATCCTGAAGATATTGATAGTGACGTAATCAGAGTTATTGCCCATAGAGAGAGCCCAATTGCTTTGTATCTTAATGACGACAATGAGCTTTACCTCTATGATGGTAAAGATTCTGAGAAAGTTATTGAAGATGTTATGGACATCTATTCTTATGACTTTGTGGATGGTCAAGAAAAAGTCGTCCTTGTCTATGTAGATGAAGACTATACGGAGTACTTGGTAGCAATAGACTCTGGAGAAGTTGTTAAGATTGTAGATGAGAAATCAATAGACATTCATATAGTGGATGAGAATCAGATTATCTATCTGAGACAGAAAATTATGATGACTATGATGTGATTAGAGCGGATTACTCAGGTGACACCGAAGATTTATTCTCATATGAAGGTGGCTATCCAAGGTTCAATAGTGATGGAAGTAAAGCGCTCTTCATTGATGGGGATGAGTTGGTTTTCTATGATGGTAAAGACACCATTGACATCGAAAAAGATGTTGAGGATTTCCAACTCTTTGAAGAAGAAGGTGCATTTAACGCTGTTGTTATAACAGAAGATGAGATTTCAGCTTGGTTTGAAGGTGACGAAGAATTAACGCCTGTACTTGATGTGGATGATTATTATACCTTTGATGTAACGCCTGATTTAAAAGAGTTTGTTGTTGCTAATGAAGACTATGAACTCATAGTTTATAGCAAAAAAAGGCAGTAAGTATGATGACAAGGACTATGATGTAGACGATATAGAAGATATAACTGTCTTAGAAGATGGTAAAACAGTTATTATCATGGATGACAGTGATACCATGTATCGTTACAAAATCGGTTCAAAAGAAGCGGAAGAAGTTCTTGATGACGTTTACTACTTCAGTGGTAATGACATTAACAATCTGATGATTAGAACAGAAGATGATGAACTCTTCTATTATGATGGAAAAGAAGCTAAAGAGGTTGCAGAAGATGTAACGGATTATTACCGTCTTGATCTTGGAATTCCTTCATACAGTTTTGTCGATGACAGAGGGAATTTCTTCTTTGGCCAAAAAGGTAATGAAGCTAAGGAAATTATTGATGACATTGAAGATGTTATTAACTATGGCAATGCTTATATCTATCTAATGGATGATAAGGATGAGATTTATCTCTACAAAGCAGGCGATAAAGAAGCCAAGGAACTTGGCTTTGAAGCTGATGGTATTATGTCATTTTGGCAAATGGATAATTAGAAAGAATAATATGTTTATAGGTTGACACGGTGGGTACTCTATGGTAAGATTACACAGATGAAAAGAAGTAGAGTATCCACTCTCACCTTGGAACGACAGAGTTACCTTGGTTCATATAAGTGAAGAATCTAGCAGTGCTAGGTGTGCTTATATGTGTGTGGATAGATAATTGTCTATCCTTTTTTATTATAAAAAAAAGATTTACTTCGTAATTAATGACAATGGAGGTGTACGATTATTAGCGGTTACATGATTAACGAACAGATCCGAGACAGAGAAGTTAGGGTTATCGACGATGAAGGAAACCAACTTGGTTTAATGTCAGCAAGAGATGCACAACAAATTGCAAGAGAGAGAAATCTTGACCTTGTGAAAATAGCACCAAAGGCGAAACCACCTGTGTGTAAGATTATCGACTATGGTAAGTTCCGTTACGAGCAAGCCAAAAAAGATAAAGAAGCGCGCAAGAAGCAAACAGTTATGTCTGTCAAGGAAGTGCGTCTGTCTCCGAATATCGAGCAACATGATATTAATACGAAGCAAAAAAATGCAATTAAATTTCTGACTAAAGGTGACAAATTGAAGGTGTCTGTTAGATTTAGAGGTAGAGAGCTTGCTCATACATCAATCGGTAGAGAGATTCTTCTTAAATTTGCAGAAGACCTAGCAGAGATTGCAGACATTGAAAAAACGTCCTAAGATGGAAGGCCGAAGCATGGTAATGTTTATGGCGCCTAAGAAGGATACTAAATAAGGAGGAACTATAATGCCTAAAATGAAAACACACCGCGGAGCGGCAAAAAGATTTAAAAAAGACTGGTACTGGTAAAATTAAAAGAGGAAAAGCTTTTACAAGCCATATCTTAACTAAAAAGAGTCCTAAGAGAAAGAGAAATCTTAGAAAATCAACAGTGGCATCAGCTGCTAACTCAAAAGTAATTAAAAAATTATTACCATATATCTAATTGAAATGGTTTAACACTGTGTGAAATATTCGCAGACGAAGAAATAGTTTAACACTAGGAGGTTAAAAAGAATGGCAAGAGTAAAAGGTGCAATACATGCACATAAAAGACATAAAAGAGTTCTTAAATTAGCAAAAGGTTATAGAGGTGCTAAATCTAAGCAATTCAAGACAGCTAAACAAGCAGTAATGAAATCAGGTGTTTACGCATACGTTGGTCGTAAACTTAAGAAGAGAGATTACAGAAAGCTTTGGATTGCTAGAATCAATGCAGCAACAAGAATGAACGACATGAGTTACTCACAATTCATGCACGGTCTTAAACTTGCTGGTATTGACATCAACAGAAAAATGCTTGCTGACTTAGCAGTAACAGACGCTGCTGGTTTTGCAAAACTTGTTGAAGCAGCAAAAGCTAAAGTATAAGTTACGTTTACGAGAGGTTATCCTTATGGGTAACCTCTTTTTTGATGGTGACAATTATATCCTATAAGGCACTTATACTTAATCTGATCTTAATGAATCTCTAATTGACTGACCGTCGGTCAGTGGCGTATGATGAATTTAGGACAAAGAAAAACATTCGAATGTTATTAGTAATTTGACCAAACATATAAGGAGATGCCAATGAGAATGACTAAGAATCCAGAAGAGCGAAGACTTGAAATTATCGAAACTGCCAATAAACTTTTTGAAGCCAAAGGTTTTCATAGGACAACTGTTTCAGACATCACTAAAGAGATGGAAGTTGCCAAAGGCACATTCTATTATTATTTCAAATCGAAGGATGAAGTTATTGATGCCATAGTGGACAATGCGCTAGAAGATATATTGACTAATGCATTGGCACTGGTCGAGATGAAAGAACTAAAGGCTATGGATAAACTACGAATGATTATTGGCGGCGCACTCAATACGGATAGGACAGATCACATAAGAGATAGTCTACATAAGCCTAAGAATCGGGAGTTACATGAGAAGATGAATGTGGCGACGATTAGAGCCTTAACGCCTCTTATTACCCTTATTGTAGAACAGGGTGTAAATGAGGGGACCTTCAATGCCGTTGAAATCGAAGACTGTGTAGGCTTTCTATTGACAGGGGTTCAATTCTATATGGATGAAATGTTATTCGGCTGGTCATCAGAAGACTTAATGCGCAAACAAAGTAACATGTTAATCGTTATTGAGCGCACACTTGGTATTGAACCAGGCACGCTCTAGTAGGAGGAAAACAATGAAAACATTCGATATTATGAGTCACAACTACAAAAGCAAATTATTTTTTATATTGAGCTTCGTCATCACTTGGACTGCTGGAGGTATTTTGATATACCAAAGTAGGACTTCAGGTCAAAAGGATCTTATGCTTTTGTTCTTAGCCTATATGGGTCCAATGTTTGCCGCACTGATAACCATGTTAATCACAAGAGATCAAAAAGTTTTTAGAGATTTTTTGGCAAGGCTTATGAACTTTAGACAAATTAATTTGAAGACACTACCCATGGTCTTATTAGTCATGCCTATAAGTATGATTATTGCAATAATACTATCAACTGTAATAGGCCAGCCAATGAGTCAGTTGCAATTGACCAGTGAATTTAAGGTATTTGATGATGAACTAATACTTAGTATGATTATTTTAGCCTTAGTACCAATTCTTGAGGAACTTGGTTGGAGAGGCTACGGTGTTGACGCCCTTAGGACAAAAAACAGTTTATTAAGAACAAGTCTCTACTTTGGAGTGATATGGGGTGTATGGCATCTGCCTGTATTCTTTATTGAAGGATCCTATCAAGCATCCTTATGGGCTATGAATCCAATTTATGCCATTAACTTCTTTGTGGGAATTATTCCACTGAGCTACATCATGAATTGGCTATACTTCAAAAATAATCGTAGTATCTTAATTGCATCCATATTTCATATTATGGTTAATTATTCATCTGAATTATTTGAAGCTAATCAAGTGAGTAAGTGTTTACTGACCCTTGTTTTAGCAATCATTGCTGGAATAATCATGGTACTTGAGGATAAGAAGTCTAAGCAAGAAATTAGAACGGTCAGTTGATTTTTCTATGTATATCATAATTCTCACGGTATGACTTTGGCGTTGTGTCATAACGCTGTCTGAAGTGTTTATAAAAGGCGGAACTACTCTTAAACCCACATGTATATGCAATCTCTGTGATGCTTTCATTGTCGCTTTGAAGCAGTTCTTTAGCACGGTTTAAACGGTAATTGGTCAGGTAGTCTTTTGGTGATAAGCCAGTTTCGGATACAAATTGTCTATACAAATAAGAGCGTTCCAACATGACAGCTTTGGCAATGTCAGTTACCCTGATGTCATATGGGTAATTACTTTCAATAAAACGTATGGCTTCTAATACCTGATTCGTTGCCAAGTTAGGAGGTTCTTTGGTGTGACTATCCATAATTGCAAAGATTTCATAGAGCCTAGACAGCTGATGTAGATAATGACTTGATTCATTGGAAGTGGCATGAACCATTCTTAGAATTGTCTTTGCCATGGCATCAAGTGTGGAAAAGTTGTCTATAGTGTGGTTCTGATTAAACTTGTCCGATGCATAAATGTGTTGCTTAGAGGAAAAAGCACATTGCTTCAATAGGTTCTTAGTATCTGGTCCATCAAATGCAAGCCAGACATAGGTCCAAGGTTGATCGTTGTCAGCACTATAGATAGTCGTATCTCCGGGGAAAATCATAAAGCCTTGTCCTTGGCTAAGGGTATAGATTTGGTCATTGACCTTATAGGTGCCTTTACCATCTAAGATGTAGTGGAATAAATAATGGGCTCTTTTGGCTGGTCCAAAGATATGCCCATGAACACATGCTTCCATACCACAGAATGCAAGGTTGAGCCCGTAGGATTTTTTTTCGTGATAAAAGTTCTGTATTATACTCATAAGCATATCATATCAAGAAAACAACATTTTGACAATGAATAACAACAAAATATGTATCAAGGTTATTGGATTGGGTATAAACTATAACTATATTAATGAATGATTACTTGGAGGTAATAGTATGGTTAAGATAACTTTTATGGGCGCAGGTTCTACTGTGTTTGCGAAGAATGTACTTGGAGATTGCATGTGTTCAGATATTCTTGGGAATAGTGAGATATGCTTGTATGACATTGACGAAAGTCGTTTGGATGAATCCTATATTTTACTTGAGGCAGTTAACAAAAACATCAATAATGGAATAGCAACTATTAAGAAATACCTAGGTGTTGACAACCGAAAGGATGCCTTAAGAAATGCCACCTTTGTTGTCAACGCTATACAAGTTGGGGGCTATGACCCTTGTACAATTACAGACTTTGAGATACCTAAGAAGTATGGCCTTAGACAAACAATTGCTGATACTATGGGTATTGGTGGCATAATGCGAACCCTAAGAACAATTCCAATTATGAAGGGTTTTGCAGATGATATGGAAGAAGTTTGCCCAGAGGCTTGGTTTCTGAATTATACCAATCCAATGGCTATGCTAACAGGTTATATGCAACGCTATACCAAAGTCAAAACCATAGGACTTTGTCACAGTGTACAAGTCTGTTCAGAAGGTTTACTTGAGAATCTTGATATGTCAGGTCAACTTGATGGGCGAAAAGAATTAATTGCTGGTATTAATCACATGGGGTGGCTTCTTGAAATCAAAGATAGGGATGGCAATGACCTTTATCCAGAGATTAGAAAAAGAGCTGGCAAAAAGAATGCAGGGGAAAAACATGGGGATATGGTCAGGTATGATTATATTGAGAAGTTTGGTTATTACTGTACTGAATCTAGCGAACACAATGCTGAATATAATCCATATTATATCAAGTCGAATTATCCTGAACTTATTGAGAAGTTCAACATTCCACTGGATGAATACCCAAGAAGATGTGTTAAACAAATTGCTGGATGGGAAGAGCAAAAAGAAACAATCCTTTCAGAGGGCAAAGTGGAACATAACCGTTCTCATGAATATGCGTCTAGGATTATGGAGGCGATTGTTACTAACACGCCATATGAGATTGGGGCAAGTGTCATGAATAATGGACTGATTAGTAACTTGCCAGAAGATGCATGTGTTGAAGTTCCTTGCTTAGTTAATGGTAGCGGGGTCCATCCATGTCATGTAGGTAAATTACCAACACAACTTGCAGCCATGAATATGACTAATATTAATAGTCAGTTATTGACCATTGAAGCAGCGGCCACTTTAGATAAGCAAAAAATTTACCAGGCAGCTATGCTTGATCCACATACCTCTGCAGAATTATCACTAGATGATATTGTGGCAATGTGTGATGAGATGATTGAAGCTCACGGTGATTATATGAGTATGTACAAGTAATTGTGTGCATAAGCAAAAAGTATGACCAGTTCAATATCATAACTGTTTGCAGATATCTGATGGCTTACAACCATAGGATTCCTTAAACATCCGACTAAAGACCTTATAGTTGCTGAAGCCATGACGGCCCAATATATCCGTTATGGAATCATCAGTAGCCGTAAGGTCTTCGTATATGTGGACGAGTCGTATCTGGTTTAGGTATTCTAGGAAGGTGAAGCCCATATTCTTCTTGAAAATTCGACAGAAGTACTCAGGGTTAATGGACAGATGGCTTGCGATTTCTTTAAGGGAAATAGGCGATTTATAATTGTTAGTGATATAATCAATAGCTTTTACTAGATGTTCTTTATGCTTGGTGTTGGTCGTAAGTATATTGGAACTTCTATTATCAGCAAAATTTTGATATAAGGTATATAAGAAATGATTCAGGTGACTATTAAATAAAAATGCATAACCAGTATGTCTTCCTTGGTAGGCATCTAGCATACTAAGAAGGTCATTGGTCATTGACTTATAGCTAGGGTGATCCATGTTGTCTTTTTTTTGGTAAAAAGGTCGTGAAGCTTATAGAAGATAAGTTAGTAATGGATGGCTCAAGGAGGTCAAGTGGGATTTGCAGCAATACAACACTTGTCAAATGTCTGGTTCTTGTCAAATGAATCTGACCGGAATTAATTACAAAGATATCCCCAGGCAAAAGGACGTAGACTCTATCTTGTAAGACCAGTTCCATTTGTCCACTTTCGATATAGAGGACTTCGATATGTTGGTGCCAATGACTTGGGACCAGTTGGTTGGAGACACTGTAGTAGTTAAAAAAAACAGAGAGGCCGCGCACAGGTGTGATAATTTCATGTTTGAGCATAAGCATTAATCCTTCGCAATTAGTTTTGCCACTTTATAAAGTGTTGGTATATGAAAAATATCATGTTTGACTAATAAAGTCAATATTGACCTATTAGCATGTCAGGATTATCCTTGTAATGTATGAGGAACAGGAATAATATAAGAGTAATAAGAGTTTATAGGAGGTCAATTATGAACAAATGGCAACGCATCAAATACCAACCGAATTTAGGATTGAGTGGGGACAAACGGGTCACTGCTTCAAAAAAACATAGATTGTTATCAAAGGAAGCTGCATCTGAAGGAATGGTTCTCCTTAAAAATAATGAAAATACCCTTCCCCTAACGAAGAATACCAAAGTGGCCTTATTTGGCAAAGCCAGTATTGACTATGTCAAAGGTGGCGGTGGAAGTGGCGATGTAACAGTAGAATATGCCACTAACTTATACGAAGGTATGAAACAACTTGCTGGACAAGTTGAAGTCTTTGAACCCCTGTCAGAGTTCTATCAAAGACATGTTCATAAAGAGTATTCTATTGGTAAAGAACCGGGTTTGACAGAAGAACCAACTGTAAGTAAGGGATTATTTGATGAAGCTTGTGCTTATACAGATACTGCAGTAGTGTCTATATGCCGATTCTCAGGAGAGGGCTGGGACCGTAAAAGTTCTTCAAAGCAAACGGAAGTTTATGCTGAACCATGGGTTGAGAAGTATGCCCTTATGTCAGATTCACTTTTTTGAAAATGGTGATTTCGCCTTATCAGAAAGAGAAATGACAATGATTACTGAGGTGAAAAATAAGTTTGATAAAGTCATAGTCATCATGAATGTTGGAGGGGTTGTTGATACCAGCTGGTTCATCAATGATGATGCTATCGATGCTGTCCTTATGGCTTGGCAAGGTGGAATGGAGGGGGGCAGAGCTATGGCTGAGATGATTCTTGGTCTTGTTAACCCATCTGGTAAATTAGTTGACACATTTGCAGGGAGACTTGAAGACTACCCATCCAGTCATAATTTTCATGATTCCAAAGCATATGTGGACTATGAAGATGATATCTATGTTGGTTATAGGTATTTTGAGACCATTCCTGGTGCATCAGATAAAGTCAATTACCCATTTGGCTTTGGCTTATCCTATACAACATTTGACTGGTCACTTGTTAAGGTTGAAGAGATTGATGGACAAATAAATGTACAGATAGATGTGACCAATACAGGGGGATGTGCTGGTAAAGAGGTTCTACAGTTGTATGTCATGGCACCACAAGGCCAACTTGGCAAAGCAAATAAAACTTTGGCTGGTTTTAAGAAAACAAGATTATTAATGCAAGGAGAACAACAAAGCTTATACATTACTTTTAACATAGGTGAAGTAGCATCATATGATGATCTTGGTAGAATTCAAAAGTCGGCATATGTATTAGAAAAAGGTGACTATAGATTTTTCATTGGGACTTCAGTCAGAGATGGACAAACATTGGACTACACTTATAGTCTGTTACAAGATAAAGTGGTGAAACAGTTAAGGTGCAAACTAAGCCCATCTTCCTTAGCTAAGCGTCTTCAAGCAGATGGTTCTTATGAATCTCTGCCACAAAGTGAACCAAACAATCCAAATGAGAATGTACTCAGCCTGAGTCGTCCAGATGAGATTGATGGCTTTGCACCTGGTTCACGCTCAAGAGGTTTGTATAGGTCTCAGACTGATATAGAGGGTGTGACACTAACGAAAGTGGCAAATGGTGAAGCGAGTGTAGCACAATTGATAGAGGGATTAAGCAATGAAGAGCTTGCTCATTTGCTGGGTGGTCAGCCTAATACAGGTGTTGCCAATACATTTGGATTTGGCAATTTACCTGAATATGAAATAATCAATGCCATGACAGCAGATGGTCCTGCAGGTCTTAGAATTAATAAAGAGTGTGGTGTTAATACGACTGCGTGGCCTTGTAGCACCTTACTTGCATGTTCGTGGAATGAAGACATTGTTTTCAAAGTTGGTGAAGCGGGGGCCAAAGAGGTGAAGGAGAACAATCTTGCTATATGGTTAACGCCAGCTGTGAATATCCATAGGAGTCCATTGTGTGGGCGGAACTTCGAGTATTATTCAGAAGACCCATTTGTAACAGGTAAGTTGGCAGCAGCTATGGTAAGGGGTATTCAATCTATGGGGATTAGTTCAGCAGTCAAACATTTTGCCTTAAACAATAAGGAAACCAATCGTAAGGACAGTGATTCAAGAGTTTCTGAAAGGGCTGCAAGAGAGATTTACCTTAAAGGATTTGAGATGGTTGTAAAAGAATCTGCCCCATGGTGTATTATGTCTTCTTACAATATGATTAATGGTCATAGAGCGTCTGAGAACAGAGAACTACTTGAGGATATTTTAAGAGATGAATGGGCATTTGATGGTGTAGTAACTACGGACTGGTGGACTTATGGTGAGCACTACAAGGAGGTCAAAGCTGGTAATGATGTAAAAATGGCTTGTGGTTTCCCAGACAGATTACTAGAAGCCATGGATAAGGGCGCATTAACAAGACAAGAGATGGAAGTGAGTGCAACGAGAGTCCTTGAGTTACTACTAAAGTTTGATTAGTACAATGTTCATAGTGTTTTATAGTAACACCTATGAACATTTATTGTTATTTCAGTCCTTGTGATAATGCCACTACGGATTACTATATTTTCAGCCTTTAAGACATCCTTACAATTTGCAATGGAATTTCCAATTAAACCACCAACAGAGTTTTATTTTGAGAATTTCATTCTTGTTTTTACCAAAGGTAAGATGCTGCTTGGTCTTGTATGCATTCTATTCAAAATTCATTATCAAAGGCATTGTTGCTGGGACTGTTAAAGAATAAACGTTTTAAGATAAAATAGAGTAAAATGCATGAGGTGTCGGAAAATATAGGTCGGGAAGCATGAAGTGAATGATAAAAACGGCAATGTGACATTGTTAACAGAATTTTAACACTTCCAACACAAGTCGATTGAAGATTTGGCGTATAATAGGTATATAGTCCTAAACAACCACAACTATATACCTATTATCAGATATGGAAGTGAGGTGTAACAATGACTGAATCCAGTGAACTAAGTGTAGCATCCGCCTATATTTCATCAGACAAATGTAAAGGCTATTTGAATATTGGTCTGAACTTTGATGAATGTGATAACCTTCAAGGGCAAATCAAAGAGGCCCTTCTTAATAACAATATCGTCTATGGTGTTAATCAGGAATTGATTGATACGGTATGCTGCGAGAAAAAAAGTGTTACACACTTACTTATAGCTGAAGCCTTGGAGCCTGTTGACGGAGTTGATGGACGAGCCAAGTTCCATTTTGACATTGAACATCATGTTGCACCAAAGACCAATCCGATTTATGTGAAGCTTCACATAAAAGTCATTATCTACAGGAACCTATTATGCAAAGAAAGTCAGAAAAAACCTATTAAAACTGTAGATTTTCCCGATTTCACTTCACATAATAAACCAGAAACTATTGTTTCCCAAAGTCTTTTAACCAAGATAAAAGATCTGTATCATCGTGCCATGAAGAAGTGTGAGGTGTTACGATAATACTTGGTTTTTCTAATGCTTTTCTTTTCATATTTAAGTCTGCAGAAGCGTATACTTGTGTTGTTTTAACATCAACATGACCTAGAATATCTTTGATATAAATAATACTTACACCTGCTTTGAATATTCCATACAAGCATGACACAATGTGTTAGACATAGGGACTCTTCTACTCTTATCTTTTTTGGAGTTATTTATCTGTAGGGTTCCGCCTTCAAGGTCTACATCTGTGATACGAAGATTTATTACTTCACCAATACGTAAACCAGAACCGTATAAACCCTTAACATAGCAGGTACAACTAAGTGTTTATAGGATACTTTTGATACAGGTTTTAATGCATCTGCCTTTTCTAAAAGGTTTTCTATTTCTGCTTTTGTAAAGATATATGGGACATAAGAATTTGCAGATCGCAATGGTGAATAAGTTGGAATAACGTTTGTGTAATCAAGTCTTGTTGTGTATTCTAAAAAACCACGAATTGTTGTAGTCTTTAATCTAATAGTTGCTTTTGCCAGCGTACCGTCATCAATGATCCACGTTTCTACTAACTCTTTAGTAAGTTCGTTATTTATCATATGGCTTTGAGTAAAGTTGTCAAAATGCATAAGTATCTTACCACTTGCTTGAAATTTAACCCCGAGCGCTTGTTTTTCATATACATAATCATACAAGTGTTCAGCTAAAGGACCGCTAAAAGTTAAGGGTTTATTCCGTTTACTCATAGGCCTTTACCTCTGGCACCTCTAGAGCACATTGTTTAAGTGTCTTAATATCTGTATGTAGATAATTGTTAATTGATTCAGGTGAACTATGTCCTAAAATGGCACTAATCGTATCTGTAGGAACATTCTCTTCAAGTAACCTGTTGACCAAAGTATGCCGTAAGGTATGAACGCCTATGTTTTTATCTTGATTAACTGTGATTCCTGCATCATTTAAATATTCTTTAAAACGATAATAGCAAGACTTAAATTCACTGTAAGGTTTATTATGGGTTACAAAAACGTTTGGACAGTCAGTTTTAGGTCTGCCATTTTAAAGGTATTCTATGATTGCCCATCCAACATCTTCAAGTAGAGGTAGGGTAAGTGGTTGCTTAGTCTTATATTGTTCAAAGGAAATTTCTTTTGTATCCCAATTAATATCAGTAAGCTTCAGCCTTCGTAAATCACTATTTCGAATCCCGGTTCTAGCGACAAGTAACAACATGACATAATCTCGTTTTCCAATAGGACTACCTTGATCAACAGCATCTAGTATTCTATTAATCTCATCTTTACTCCATATAGGTGGAGAAAAATCAGCATCATTAAAATATAGTTTAGGCATCTCCTTTGAAAAGTCTTTTTCTGTGAGTTCTTCAAAATAAAGTGCTCTGAAGAGACCTTTTAAGAACCGAAGGTTCCGATATACCGATTTTTTACTATAGGGAAGAGTGCATATAATAAACTCTGATATATCTTTAGCTGTTATTTTATTAAGGTCATGAATATCTTTCTTTAACAAAAATGCATAAAAGTTATTCAAGTAATTTTTGCCACGTTTTATTGTCTCTTCCGTATTATTTCTCCGTTTGCAGTGGTTTTCATATGCTTCTGTTGCAGCTTTAAATTCGTCAGGAACAACATGAAAGTTACTATGTGATCTTTTCAATGTGTAGCCATGAAGATAGATTTCAATAAGCTTTTTGAAAGCTCTTATATGTGAAGCATGGCAACTTCGAGTAGGTCTGTCTTCTGGGTAATTAAAGACATCTTTAAGATAATGATTAACGAACTCCATCGTAAAATACATTGTTCCTTCAATTTCGGCATATTTAGCCATTCGTTTCCAATGCCGATCGTATTCAATCATGGTGTTTTTGCGGAATTTTTCCTTTGTCATAACATCTTTGGTTTTTGTAATTAAGTAGTCAATTGTTATTTTTTTCTTCATTCGTGACCTCCAATATTTATTTGATTTTTACCATATAAATATTGTATCACTAGATTATATAACAAAAATTGTACGGATATAACGAAAGAACTGTTGCACTTTGATGTGCAACAGCCCTTTAAAGTATCGTAATATTAATTTTTTTTGAAAGTACCCCAAAAACCTTAGGCTTTTGTTTTTCCTATTGTTTTGCTTATTACTAATTGACCACTAATTATAATTGAATTCAGAATATAGCCAGGGATAAAAATTAGTAAGGTTATATCGGGTATAAGTTCATTTTTTTTTGTTGATATTGAAAAAATTATTGACCCTAAAATAACAACTATCATTCCTATAACTAAAGATACCAAAATTACTTTATCGAGAACATCTTTAAAAAATAGATGTCGAATCAATATAGAGAGGCTAGATGATAGCAAAGCAATTAATATCCAAATCAACACTATCCCTTCTATATTTAACATGTCATATATCTTAAGTCCTATGTAAGCACCAATGAAGTACATTACTGTTATTAGTGTTGAAATCTTAATAATCTTAATATTTTCCACCTTCTTCCAATTTATTCATTGTCTTTATATAGCCAAATATACTCTGTAAATGCATCTTTTGCTGCCTTTGACTGTTTACCTTTGACCTTGTCATTAAACAAAGGCCACTGGATGACATAGTAGCTATTCTTTGTGTATGTATAGACGTTAGCAGCAAACTCTTTTTTTGATTGATCATCAACGAACAATGTATATCTTTTTTCATAATCTGATGAATAGTAGCTAATCAATGCACTATAGATTGACTTACTATCAATAAGTTCATAAGTATTAAGTGCATCAATATCTGCTAGTAAATCCGGATGTGAAAAGCTATACAAATCATCCCCAATATAATCATAAATTTTGTCGTAGAACTTTTCGTAATCATTTTCATCACATTCGTTTTCTTTAATATCATTAGTTAGTGTTTGCAAATCGCCAGCCCAACCACCTAAATTGTCGATATGTTTTTCTGGCATAACTCCGGCCTCAAACCCATCATCATTATCACTTTTATATATGTACACACACAAAGTTGCAGCCATATGGTATAAATCTACTTCATTACTACCTTCATCTCCATTGATATATTTAAGAGATTCAAATGAATTATATAACTCAATATCATTTTCCTTAACATAGTCAATAAAGCCTTGGTCAATTGAACCACCTACAGTAGACCATGTATCTGACACATAGGATGGGTTAAAATGTCTTATAAACATAAATACAAGCCAATCTGATTTACTAGTACTATACTTCTTTGAGTTTTCACCATCATCATAATCTATTGCCAAAGTCTCTAGTCTTCTAAATAATTGGAGGGATGTATCGTTTATATTATATATCATTTTTCGAGGGTCTATATCATCTCTAATCCCATCACCATCTGAATCTTTTTTAAGAGGGTTACTAATCAACTTATATTCCAACTCAAGGTTAATATGGTCAAAGCTAATAGTTCCTAATTCTTCACTATCAGATAATCCATCACCATCTGTATCAGATTTTAAAGGATCCGTATAAATTATTCCATAAGAAGTTTTCATACCTACAATTTCATAAACATCATAAAGTCCATCGCCATCAGTGTCGGTTGTATCGATTTCCCCATCACCAATGGTGTCGCCTTCAATTCCGAAGAATATATCTCTTAGTTCGTCGCTACCAGCAGCTTGATAGTATTTACCTCCGGTATCAGCGGCAATATTTTCTAGTAATGTATTATTAACCCCATAGCCTAATCCAATTGTATAGATTGTAATATTATTTTCGATAGCCCTTTGGGTTGTTGAGTTATAGTACGTTCCGGAACCATCAGTTAAAAGTATAATAATCTTTTCATTATTTTCATTTGCATATGCTGAAAGCAACTCATCTATAGAAGTATTGATAGCTCTATCAATATTGGTGCCACCGGAAGAATTGATCGTATCAATTGCAGATTTTATTGCATCTTGATCTTGAGTCAAATGAACTCTTATATAGGCATAACTATCAAAATCGACAACCGCACCCTGGTCACCTGAATAAAATGCATCCACAAACTGTTTTGCAGCTTCTTTTCTCATGCCACTTGGATCATTAGAACTCATACTTCCCGAAGAGTCAATCGCGAATACAATATCAAAGTATTGGTCAGGAATATATGGTCCACCACCAGTAGAACCTCTTGAATAATCAAGTTGCGTGCTCCAAAGGTCAAACCACTCCTCTTTATCAACAACCATATATATACTGAAGTGATTTGTATTGGTACTAATTGTATTATTTGAAGTATCTAATGATGCATCTAATAATACAAATTCACTGTTTTCTTCATCAAACCATAAAATACCTAAGTTCTCTTCATCAACTTCACCTAATTCGTTTTCATCATACCCAAAGGTTATTGTTGCATGATCAAACTGTGATGTTGTTTCGATGCTTACTGGAGCACCTACCAAGCCGACAATCTCGGATACCCTCATATCAGTACCATAAACACTATCAATAGTTGTAGTACGTGAAATATTGTCACTAGCTCCAAATTGAACAGAAACAAATGATACTTCAGTTTTTTCTTCTTCATTTATTTGCTCAGTTACTATTTGTTGATAGATTTCCTCTGAATCGATAATGCCATCATTGTCCGAATCAGAATTGTTTGGGTCTGTTCCTAAAGCATGCTCATCACCATCACTTAATCCATCAGAATCAGTATCATAAAGTGTAGGAGATGTATTAAAGTGATTTACCTCAAAACCATCTTGTAAACCATCCTCATCAGAATCATCTGCCATAATAAACGTATTGTACTCAAGTTCAATAGAATTAGATAATCTATCCTGATCTATATCTTCATCTAAATCAGTTATTCCGTCGGAATCTGTATCGACAAGTAATGGATCACAATATGGATTAGTCATAAGCTCGATATTATCATCTAACCCATCATTATCAGTATCTGCGTTATATGGATTCAATCCTAAGAGTAATTCGTATCCATCTAGTAATGTATCACCATCAGTGTCAATTTCAGTATCAAAATATGCATCGCAAAGATCAATACCTTGTTTGTCCAGTCCTTTTATTACTGCATCATAAGAGTTTTCATAAGATTTAAATTCTGGGATAAATAGTCCTTTTGCTTGGAAGTCACATGTTTTATCAAAATGATTAAAAGCTACTTTCAGTTTCGCTTCTACATTTTTTGCTGTACCTTTGTTTTCGACATTACTTACAAGATAGCTTAATAATTGCAAACTATTCTGTGTAATAATTTCATTAGATTTTCTGAAATTAAACAGAATACTATCTATCATAGCCAAGTTTTCATCTGTTAAATCAGTGTTCTTTTGAAGTTCATGGATTTGAATAATAATCTTATGCTTAATATCGAAAAGACTGCTATTTGTAGTTATAGTTCCATAAATGAAATCATTTTCTATGATTTCTTGATACTGAAGAATCAAATCTTCAAAGTTACTACCCGCTAATTCAGATAAATCATCACTACTTTCCTCGTTTTCAGTGATTGTTTCATCAGAAATAGAAATGGTTAGTGCAGAACTTGTTGTTGTCGTAATAAGTTCATTGAGTAGCAACAGCGCCTCTTCATCATATGGTAATGCAATCATTTCACTGCCATATAGTCCTTCTTCAGTTTTAAATAATAGTTCTTGAGAATTTGTAGCAGTATTGCTACTTGGATTTGATTTGTTGTTCTTAGCCAACACTCCTTGTGAAAACAGACTCATTGTTAATGTTAACACAAGCATTAAGCTAATAAATTTTCTTGTTACCTTTTTCATTTTGTTTCCTTCTCATTAATTGATATGTATGAATATAGCCAGTGGCTAGATTCCGACAAATTTTATATATTTCGCAGGAGAAAACTAATCTTTATGTATTTTCCCCTCTCCCCAAATTCAACTAATGTCCCTAGCAAAAGTTGGATATTGCCACAATTTTATCATAAACTTTAAGTTTTATCAATAAATTTGAAGCTGATAGTGTAAATCATATTGGATATTATGTTAAGGAAGTAGAAAAGAAATCCAATGTTTTCAACGTTTCATTTACCTTTCTTTGCATAACAGGTTCCTGTAGATAATTCGGATGGCAGTGTTGACTACCATGACATGGGATTCGTCACAGCATAGAGAAAGATAGATTGCTGATAGAAACAACGGAAGCTACAGATGGCCAAGAGGGCATGGATGTTGAAGGCAATGTCATTGCAGCCAAAGATGGGCGACCGGTAAAAATTCGTGCTGGTAAGAATTGCTATCAATCCGATGAGGATGTTGGTGTTGGAACAGGTGATATTATCTTTAATGGGGAAGTCAAAGTTCATGGTAATGTTCTCTCAGGTATGAAAGTGAAATGTCAAAAGCTATCAGTTGATGGTTTGATTGAAGATGCTAAGATTGTTGTAAGTGGCGATTTGGATGTTGACAAAGGGATACAAGGACATCAACATGCTGTTATAAATTGTAATGGCAACCTTCATTGTAAATATATAAGCAACGCTAAGGTCTATGCTCATGGAAGTATAACAGCGGATGCTATTCTCAATTCAGACGTCAGTAGCAATGATACAATCACAGCAGATGGCAAAAAAGGATGTATCATCGGAGGCAAAGTTTTTGCAAAAGGCGACATCAATGCAAAAACCATTGGCTCTGAACTTGGTGTGTCAACACGTTTCACATTGGGGGAAGTCAGTTCTTTATTTGAATCTATCAAAGAGGCTGAGTCTAGTCTTGATGAATTAAAAGGGGCTTATACAAAAACAGAACAATGTCTGGCTATTTTAGAACAGAAGATGAGAGTACAGCCTAATAACCCTAAGTATAGAGAACTTAAGCTTCAGTATACTAAGAATAAATTCATGACTCAGCATGAGCTTAATAAGAAGGAAGAAGAATTACAGAAGCTCAATAATAAATTTTCTGAATCAGGAATGGTCACACTACATTCAGATACAATATTTCCTGGCACACATATTAGATTAGGCCACGATTTAGTTGATATCGAGGAAACGAAAAAAAGAATGTACCGTAAGAAGCATACGAGGTGAAGTCAACGTCGATGCTAGATAATCTAGCCATAATAAGCAGTATTAACTTTACTAGATAGGATATCAATGTACTTATCTTCTGATACGACAGCTACTAGACAAGGTATACCGATGTCGCGTTGCAGATTCACATATCTGACTGCAGAGTTAAACCTTGCGCCACGTGATGGATCCCCGTTTTCTGTTATCGAACCATCAAGAATAGCACCAATAGCATGACAATAGCCTGTTGTATCAATAATCAGGGCGCCGTCAATACCAGTAACAAGTTTTAGCTGATGCTTAGAGAATTGAATAGGCTGTATATTTATAGATGAGGACTGCAAACGTGCGGCCTCATCCTTTGCTTTGTCTGAAATAACAATCATTGTACCTTTGCGTTGATGATTGGCTTCTTCAATGATCTCTAGCAACAAATCCTCATCATAAGTGATTCGGTTGAATGTAAGAGCTAGAAGTGACTTTAGTTTGGTCGTGTTATTCCCCATTGTTGGAAGAACTGGTAGCAAATTGACACAGGATAAGAAAGGGTCATCCCTTGATAGAGTTTCCAACTTAAGTGGTCAAGAAAATCAATTCTATAGAGGGATTCATCACTTGGTATATGGCCAAAACCAATGGCCATGTAATTTGAGTCAATTAATAAATAATGACCAAGTCTACTCATTTGCAGTAATTTACGAATCTGTCTATATTCAGATAGGGGCACAGGTATTTCTAGATTCAGTAGAACTTGTGCTTCATAATCTCCCAAAAATAAAATGCTGCCATTGTTTTGGCTACCTTCATATTTCATAGTTGATAGGATGTTGAGGTGGTCCCAGGTTGCGCCAAGAAAATCATTCATTCCAGCAGCAGCTTTTCTAAAGACATTGTCATAAGTAGATTCTTTGTATTCGGATATCCATGTATAGTAAAAGGACTTGATTAAGGGGTGTAAACTGCCTTTGTAATCAAGATTTTTGTTGAACTTTAGGGCATCAAACTGGATTAGGGTAAAGGTGTAGGTATCTGCTTCTTCTATGATGTCATGACTAATCTGTGGGTATGAGCACCAGAATATGAAGTTTGGGTCAATATCATTAAGAATATATTCTAAGTAGGTCATCAGGTTGAAGCCATCTTCACTGATTGTATCAGATTCGTCGTGGAATTTGCCCATAAGGTCAACAATATAGTCAATTGCATTTTTGGGCATAGAAGGGTAGGCCACCAATCTAGTAAGGTGGGCATCCTTAGTATCAAAGAACTTAATGGTATAGACTTCAACAAGGGCTTGACTCAAACGACCTTCTTTGGAAAGTTTTTTGAACTCGGTTTGGACTTTTGATTTCATATCCTGCTGGTCTTTTTGAAGTTTTAGCTCACTTGATGCTTTGAAAGACTTGATGATACCTGATATAGAAGAATCTTTAATCATAGTCACACTCCTTTACAGAATCTTTCATAATTATACCATTATTTCCTTGAAATGGTAAATGGGAACTCCTTGGAATAAGGAGGTTGTATTAGAATTTGATTAAGAAGGTTGACAAGGTATATAATTAGCGTTATCATATACTTAGCAATACTAAATAAGCAACTTAACTAAATAAACAAGAATGCTAAATAGATGGCCCATAACATGTTATAGATTAGGAGGTGTATGATGGCGGCAGTAGATCAACAACTTAGAAAAGGTGTGCTGGAGATATTGGTACTAAAAGTTATTGCTAGTGGTGATGTCTACGGTTACGAACTTATCAAGCAACTAGAGACAGTCAGTGGAGGTTATTTTACCTTAAAGGAAGGATCTCTATATCCAGTAATGTATCGACTAGAGGATAAAGGTTTTATCGAAAGTTATAGAAAAGAGACAGAAGGTAAAAGAGGTGTACCACGCAAATATTATACAATAACCGACAGCGGGACAAGCAACTTAAGGGATATGTTGAAAATGTGGCAACAATTTAAAGAAACAGTAGAAGTTGTACTTAGTAAGGAGGTAGTCTAATGGCTAATAGAAGGTTTAAACGATATGCAAATGAAACAACGGCAAGAATCAATTGTGATGGAGCTACAAGAAAAAGAATTACAGCGGATATTATGGAGATGTTAGAAGAAAAAAGTAGCTTACAAGGCTTGGATGACCCAGAGGCATTGATGGGTTCTGTAGGTGATTTGGCTAAGGAGTTTAGTGAGAATCTAGGTTTGGATTCGGACTATGCAGGGGACCTTGGGTATAGAGAATATAAGTCTGATATGAAGATTCTTGGTGTACCACTCTATCATATCATTGCTGGTAGGAGACAAGGTACAGCTAAAGGAATATTGGCGATAGGCCCTTCAGCAGTAGGTATATTTGCACTTGGCGGGGCTTCAGTTGGATTGGTTAGTTTTGGTGGTGTCTCAGTAGGTATTCTTTCACTAGGTGGTATCGCAGTTGGAATACTCGGTGCTATTGGTGGATTGGCTGTGGCAATGGATTTGGCAATTGGAGGTATGGCAGTAGCCAATACATTAGCAATAGGTGGCTATGCTGTGGCAAGAGATATGGCAATTGGTGGTGTGACTTCTGCCAAATTAATGGCTTATTATCAATCTTACCAGATTCCAAGTGGATTGGATGAGGGTTCATTTATAGCCTACAAAGCGGAATACATAAAGGATTTTGTTGTCAAATCAAAAGAATTGTTCCCTGACCTTGGGATTATAAAGACTTTTATGATTGACAATATTAGCTTAAAGTGAGTAAAGACTAGTCATCTCTAGATGACCTATGACACTATGAAATGATTTCTGTTTGAAGTATAATAAAGCAATGGGTGATGGTAGATACTATACAGGAGAGCAGTTTTTTAGCATATTGTATTTGACAACAATTATAATTTTCATGGTTATCAGTATAATGTTATATTTATATAAAGGTTCGAGAAACAGATTTCTACTAGCTGCATATGCATTTTTGGCATGCAGTGCCTTGTTTAGCTTTCTTGAACAGGTAACGGTTTCGGTGCACAGAGGTAGAATTGCTGTTTTATTAACAGCAATTCTTTTTATGTTCGCAAATAATTTGTTCATCCATTACTTGATTCCTCATAAACATAATAGAGTGCATGACATTATCCATGGCATACTTCTGATTTACTTATGCAGTGCGCTATATTATGAGGACCTTCTCATTAAAGCCTATAATTTCGAAGTGATAATCTATGCTAAGGGTTATCTGTTAATTCTTATGGCTTATTTGGCCTTTTATATTCTATATACAATTATGCTTTCAAGAATACCCTCAAGATATGTGATTGTTTGGATTATGCCACTGTTTATTATTATTATTGCCATAGCTTCAGGTGACCTAAGAATGAAATACGCTTTTTATAGTATGTATTTACTTGGATCTGTAAGCCTTAACTTAATATCCGAATATACAACGGTATATAAAATCAATCCGACAATATTCTCTGATATTAAGGATTTGATTATGGATTATGTTTTTATTACAGACAATGACGGTAGTGTGATATTTAAGAACAGTCATCTCTTAGAGTCTGATGATTTTAGAGAATTTCATCAATTTGATCCACTGGATATTGAGTCGATTTTTTAATTATAACATTAGCCAGAGACTTGATTACAATAAGATTCTCATACATTGTAATCAAAGTGTTTATTACCAGTACACTGTGAAATCAATCTTAAAAGATAGTGATGAAGTTGGAAAGATTATTACACTGACAGACATGACACAGTTTGTTACTATGTTAGATGCACTAAAGGTAAGTCAGGATGAAGCTCAAAATGTGAATGAGAAGTTAGCAGGGTATAAGGACATGGTCTATGATATTGAAAAGGAAAAAGAAATTGGTAATCTTCTAGAAAGTATTGCCAAAGACCAACAAATTGCAATGTCAAATCTAATTGAGGAAATAAGGAAGATAGAATCATGTATGGATGAGAGTTTTATTGATGAAATTTCATTAATAATCAATAATGCAAAAGGAAATCTACAGGATGTTAGGAACGTTGTGACGTCCTATATGAACTACTATGAAGAATGATGGGGGAATGAGATGATTAGGGTTTTAATTGTTGATGACAAAGCGTTACTTAGAAAGTCCATTGGTCATATCATCAGTATAGATGATGAAATTGATGTAGTAGATATGGCAGCAAATGGTCAGGAGGCTGTAGAAGCTTGTAAAAAGTTAAGACCAGATATTGTGTTGATGGATATTGAAATGCCTGTTATGAATGGGATTGAAGCTCTCAAAATAATAAAAGGCTTTGACCCCTTGATTAAGGTGATTATTTTGACGACTTTTGAGAATTCAAGTAACATCATTGAATCATTTATTGGAGATGCTGATGGCTATATAACCAAAGACAGTGACTGTGATGAGTTAATTGCCACCATTCGATGTGTCAACTATGGCTTGGCTGTAATTCACAAGAGTGTTAAAAGCATAATGGTGGATAAGTTTAAAAAAATGTCTGTAAATAGTGGGTTATACCCTGACATACTAAGTGATGAGGAAATAGAAATAACCAAGTGGATTGTTGGAGGTAAGACCAATAAAGATATTGCAGGCATCTACAATTATACAGAAGGAACTGTTAAAAATAAGGTTAGCAAAATATATGAAAAAGTAGGCATAGCAGATCGTTTACAATTGGCAGTTTATGCAGTGGAGAACGGAATCGAGTGATGAAAGAACTATTAAAGTTGGAGATTGAAACTATAGGGATTGTTCATATTGTAGCAATCATCCTGGCAATCATTTTTTTTATGATGTTCTACATGAAAGCTAGCAAAGATGACGCATTAAAACCCTTCCTTGTAATGCAAATTTCTACGATTGCATGGATGGTTTTTAAGGTGTTTAAAACGGTGTCACCAACAGTTTTATCTAGATGGTGGTTTATAGTTGGTTACTACAGCGCAGCTTGTGTTCTAGAAGTGGCCTTTTTGGAGTTTGGCTATGCTTATTATAAGAAGAAGCCACTATCATACAAAGTAAGAAGGTTTATCTATATTCTGCCATTAGTTCAGGTTATAGCAGTTGTTACAAACCCATACCACATGTTATTTTACTCAAGATATGATTTTTGGGGCGATAGTTTTGGGGTATTATTCTATCTACATACATCTATTGAATATGCATTTATTGCCGTTGGATTTGTTTATTGTTATAAGATGTTTAGGATTCGGTTCAAATATAAGAATAAGTTGTACAAATACTTAATATCCTCAGCAATTCTCATACCTCTTATACTCAATTTCTTATACATTACCAAGGTCATACATAAAGTCATTGCAACGATTGGTATACCAGTTGTGTTCGATATTACACCGATAGTTTTTACCTGGTCAACTTTGGTATTTGTGTATGCAACTTTTAAGCATGATTTTATTAACCTGAGCCCATTAATGCAACATGAGATTGTTCATAAATTAGACACGCCTATTTGTGTTCTTGACTCAAGTTTTGAAGTGATTTATGTTAATGAGAAATTGAATGAGCTATTTGATGGTAATGGCCTTGATATAATGAATAGCATAATGCCAACAATTGATATTAATTCAATCAGAAAAGATCAATCCCAAGAAGTTAATATAGAAGACCATGTCATATTACTCACAAAGCGTTCGGTCTATACCATTAGAGAAACCCAGTACTTACTAACCCTAAAGAATATAACGGATTATCGCGAAGTTGAATCTAACCTAATTGACAATAAGCAGTTAATAGATAAGTCGAATAAGGATTTAAGTAGAACCATAATGACTTTGAAAGAAACATCGAAGTATGGTGCAAGGAATTTTGTGGCTAGGGAATTACATGATATTATTGGACATTCATTGGTCGTTGCCATAAAGTTACTAGAGGTCTCTAGATTATATTTTACAAAGAATATAGAACTAAGTAAGTCGGCGCTAGCAGATGTCATTCCATCACTAGAGTTAGGTATAGAGAAGATGAGGACCATCAATAGTAGTGATCATTATCAGCAGACATATTCTTTTTTAGTGCTCAAAAGAGATTTTAGTAAGCTACTTGATCGGATGAAACGTTCACACATTAAAAGCAAACTTCATTTTGAAGATTTTGAAGGTTTACTCAATGAACAAACATATGATGTGATAATGAAAGTAACCACTGAGATATTGACCAACGCATTGAAGCACAGCGGTGCAACAGACATATTTGTATCCGTAAAAAAAAGAGAGAAAATGAAGTTAAGATGACGATAATGGACAATGGCGTAGGATGTGAGAATATCATCAAAGGCAATGGGCTTTCTGGTATTGACTATAGACTTGGATTAATTGATGGAGAGGTTAATTACATTACTTCAAAAGGAGATGGTTTTATGAGTAAAATCCACATACAATTGTAAGTCGGAAAGTGGAAAGAATGCTTATTATAATAAATAAATAGCGGGTATGAGTGACTTAGGTTGGTTTGTGACTTAAGTCACTTTTTTTATGCTAAGGAATGACTCGAGGTTGGTAAGTGGTGACGCCAGATATATTGTAAATAACTTACGCTTTGATTATCATCTAAATATAGAAATAACAGGGGGTGCGGTTATATGAAACAGGCTAATAGGTGGGTATGCATGTCAGCTTATATTGTGTTTCTAATACCACTATTTGCTAAAAAAGATTATCCCCAATACAAATTTCATAGTAGCCAGGCTTGTTCATTGAGCATATTGATGTGTATGGTATTTATTCTAGGAACAGCTATTCCTGTTATTGGATGGTTCGTGATTTTTCCAATCGGAAGTCTATTTTGCATGTCACTGGTTATTGTTGGTATGAGTAATGCCTATCAGAGGAAGATGAAAGAACTGCCATTAATTGGCAAGTACCGGATTTATTAGCAAAAATAGAAGGAGAGACATAGTGATGAAAAAACTAACAAGTTATATTGTGTTGATAGCACTACTTATATCATTAGCTGGATGTAGCAGCATAACGGAACGTGTAAATGAGGCTATTACACCAGTGGAAGAATCGATGAAGGTTAGTGAAGAGTCAGTCGAAGCGACAAAGGAGGTTATTGTCGATGACGAAAGGGATGGAAATGAATCTGATATTGAGAATGAGAATGATGAGAACTTTAATTTTGGAAAAGTTCAAGCTTTGGATTTGAAAGCGCAGGCTCAAAAAGAAGGCGTGTCAGTCAAAGAGATGAAAGCAACCTTAAAGGGTTTGGTGGAACTTGGAGCAGAGAAATATGGAGTGTCAAAAGAGGCTTATATCAGCCAAATTCAAAAAGCTGGAAACACAGTTCTAGAGGAATGGCAAATGACATCTGAAATGATGGGTGTGAGTATTACTGAACTATATAAGTTGGAAAAGCAAAGTATGGCAGGAAAAACCAAAGAAGAAAAAGAAACATTGGCTGCTATGGGGGCTGCAATTGAAGAGCTTGGGGAATTAGGTGACACACTTCAAGGGTTAAGTGAAAATAATGGTGAGATACATCATGTAAATGGAGAATTTAAGGATATTTTCTATTATGAGGTCAGTGAACTAATTAATGAATATGTAGATGAGTATTCTTCGTCAGTTGAGTATGCTTCCATACTCAAGCCAGAAGAGATGGTCTCTTATTATGAGAAACTACTAATTGATACCGAGAATTATCTCAAGTTGGATGCACCAGGATCTCCAGGAGCGATGATCCAAGGCATGTTTAATGGCGCGATTGTTTTTGTTGAAGTGATGGAAATTGACACAGGTACATATGTTAATTGTTACCTTGATTTGTCATCAATATAAACTACAAATAGGAAAATGGAGGAAAGTATATGTATAAGTATAGAAGAATTAGTAAAATAGTATGGATGACTCTAGTAATGATTATCGTGATTGGTGGCTCTGTTTTTGCAGAAGGTGAAGATGATTCAGTTATATCAGCAGGTAGTACGAGTACTTACGTTGTGAAGAATGATGGTTCCCTATGGGCATGGGGAATGAATGCTGTAGGTAATGGGACAGGTCATAAGGATCGAACAATCACACCAGTAAAAATATTATCAGATGTAAGAACAGTGTCAGCAAATGATAGAGGTGGTATTGCCGTGAAAAAAGACGATACACTTTGGGGTGGGATCTTTTGATGGCTATCCTAATGAAGACTACAACCCGACATACTCAGTACCTGTAAAGCTATTAGATGATGTAAAGTATGCTGCAAAGGGTAATGACTATATCATGGTTATTAAGCTTGATGGTTCGCTTTGGCTATGTGGTGATGTTTATCTTGGAAATGGTCAAACGGATAAAGCAGAGTCAAATGAAGGCTTTGTTAATGTAATGGAAGATGTGAAATCAGTATTTGCTGGAAATGACGTCATGTTTGTGATAAAAGAGGATGATACACTCTGGGTGGGTGATAATTCCGATGCTCAACTTGGTAATGGAACAAATATTGGTGATACAAGTACCGACTCAGAGCTAACAGCTGAAAAGATTTTGGATGATGTGGCAAAAGTCCATGAAGCCGGTGGAAAAGTTTATGCGATTAGGTTAGATGGTTCCTTGTATGGGTGGGCTCAGATGAAATATATACTGTGAATGGATGGGTAGAATATCCAGGATCACCTTATAAAGTGATGGATAACGTTAGTGATGTCACCACATGTTCATATGGTTCAGGTACTCTCGTAGTAAAGACGGATGGAACATTATGGGGATGGGATAAACAGTGGAATGATGAAGGAGACAAAGAGTCTCCATACAAGTATGCAGATGATGTTGTAAAGGTATCAAATGGAGAGCGGCATGCAGTTATTGTTAAAAAAGATAACACACTTTGGACTATGGGAGGTAATTATAGGCTAGGTCTTGGGTATGATTCAGATGCGACTTGGTATACACCTTTGACGAAAATACTGGATAATGTTCAGGATTCACCAGCAGGATGGGCAATGGAAGAAGTAGAGAAAGCCATTGGCATGCAACTTATTCCAAAAGAGCTTCAAGGGAATTATAGTAAGGCAATTAATCGAGAAGAATTTTGTATTCTGGCGGTCAAGATGATTGAGATAAAATCAGGTATGTCTATTGAAGCATATATGGACAAACGTGGTGTAGCAATGCCAACTAAGTCTCCCTTTACTGATTGCAACAACAAAGACGTTATAGCTGCCAGCGCCTTAAGTATTGTTAATGGAACATCACCAACAACTTTTGATCCATACAATGTTCTGACAAGAGAGCAAGCAGCAAAAGTTCTCTCTACCACAGCAAGAGCTGTCGGTGAAGATATTGCAGCCACAGCCCCAGACTATGCGGATTTAAATGAAATTGGCGGTTGGGCTCAAGCTTTTACAGGGTATGTTTATAACATCAATGTAATGAAAGGTGTAGGGGGTAATCGTTTTAATCCCAAAGGTTCTTATCAGAGACAGCAAGCCTATATGACTATGTATAGAA
>JDSF01000086.1_pt1 | contig 75133 bp, 76 predicted proteins | sample 199441 | NCBI WGS metagenome assembly JDSF01 (sample SAMN02592751, study PRJNA231836) | bioreactor metagenome | isolation source: continuous culture bioreactor denitrification-DNRA | place: Germany: Bremen
TTGTAGTTTGAGATTAAAATATAGTTTTAATAATAATTGATGAATGACTCTATGTAGTTTTGAATGTTCATAGCATTGTGACGATGTCCATGTTAATAACATGGCCCAGTGGCTCAGTTGGTTAGAGCGCCGGCCTGTCACGCCGGAGGTCGAGGGTTCGAGTCCCTTCTGGGTCGTTTATATTTAAAATTACATCCCAGGGCGCATAGCTCAGCTGGGAGAGCACCTGCCTTACAAGCAGGGGGTCACAGGTTCGAGCCCTGTTGCGCCCACTCAGATAACTATCCGCATAATATTAGAACTCATAATAGATGTGGATTTTGCCTTGTCTGACAAAAATTTCATATTTTTAACGATAATTAATACGCCGACGTGGCTCAATTGGCAGAGCAGCTGACTTGTAATCAGCAGGTTACCGGTTCAAGTCCGGTCGTCGGCTTTCGTTTTTTTTTTGGAGGGGTTCCCGAGTGGCCAAAGGGGGCAGACTGTAAATCTGTTGCAATAGCTTCGAAGGTTCGAATCCTTCTCCCTCCACTCAAGTAACTCTTTAATGATTGTTTAATGTAGCGACTAACTGTTACATTATGTACCAATCATCTTTATTTACTTGTTATACATAGTTGATTCTGTGAATCAACAACGACGCGGAGTGGAGCAGTCTGGAAGCTCGTCGGGCTCATAACCCGAAGGTCAGAGGTTCAAATCCTCTCTCCGCAACTCAGGATAATTTTTTAGATAAGCCTATTTTACTAAACGCCCAAATAGCTCAGTTGGTAGAGCAGAGGACTGAAAATCCTCGTGTCACTGGTTCGATTCCGGTTTTGGGCATTTCCAAAGCAAGAAGAAAACAAGGTATCAGGAGAATGAAAGCTCCACCTAGTTCGATTCCGGTTTTGGGTATTTACGAGTATTTGGCATTTACAACAATTAAATAAGGGTCACTAGCTCAGTTGGTAGAGCACTGGACTTTTAATCCAGTTGTCTCGGGTTCGAACCCCGGGTGACTCACTAAAAAAACCATCCAAACTACTTGGATGGTTTTTTGTATCTTTTTGAAATTTATGAAATGTGTTTAAGATGATACATATTCTAATTAGTCTTTAGGTTGAGTGCCTTCATCATGGATAATTTCCATATCCTTTTGAAACTTACGCGACAGCTGCCTATTCTTCTTACGATAGTCAACTGTTTCAAGGACAATATCCATATCGTAATTATGATGATCTGGATATAGCTGAGTTCGGTCAATAAACATAGATACACGTTTCTTCTGAATATAAATGCGTTTATCTCTAACTTTTACGCCTATCTCTTGTTTGTTATTCTCCTCTTCACATACAATACCTCTTTGTTTAAGTGTATGTACATAAACAGCATCACCAATATGATAGACTGTATTATCTTTGTTTTCTTTATTGGCTTTTTCAATCTGTCTATTGACCGATTTTGGTCTTTTAGCCTTTTTGTAAGTGACATCAGGCTTATTGCTTTTCTTCTCTAATGACATCTTGCTATAATCTTTACGCTCATCATATGTTATTTGATGGGCATTTTCAATAACAGTTTGATTCATTCCAAGCCGTAAGGCAATGATAAAGGCATTGGATTCACCTGGCTTACCTATCTCTAGAATATAAGTTGGTTTTAAGGTTTCAAGATCGAAGAGCATTTTACCGTTTTTGAAAGCTTTGTGTTTGCTAGCAAAATCTTTTACTTCACCATAATGTGATGTCGAAACAATTGTGGAACCACGATTATAGAGATCCTCTAGTATTGCGACAGCCAAACCTTCACCTTCCATAGGATCCGTTCCAGCACCAATTTCGTCCAATAAGACAAGGGTATAGGGGTTAGCATTCTTCATAATACCAATAATATTTTTTACATGAGAGGAAAAAGTACTTAGGGATTGCTCTATACTTTGACCATCTCCAATATCTACTAATATCTCACTATAGATTGCAAATTCACTACCTTTGGACACAGGAACATGTAGACCTGATTGAATCATAGCTGTAAAGAGACCAACTGACTTGAGAACAACTGTTTTTCCACCAGTGTTTGGTCCAGTAATCACCAGAGCTTTATAATCATCTCCCACATAAAAGTTAAGTGGTATACATTCAGATCCAAGAAGTGGGTGTCTTCCTTCTATAATCCTAGTATAACCATTGTGGTTAAGCTTACATTGAACACCTTGAATAGATTGACTGTATTTTGCCTTGGCAAAAAGAAAATCATAGTATGTTAAAGCTTCTATGTTAAGAGATATCTCCCTGGTATTATCTGCCACTAGAGAAGTCAAATACATGAGAACTTGATATTCCTCTTTTTCTTCATCCATTCTAAGTGAAGAAAGTTCAGCTTGCATGACGCCAATAGAAGTAGGTTCAATAAAAAGTGTAGAACCAGTTGCTGACTTACTGATAATAGTACCTGGAATGTTATGTTTGTATTCGCTTTTTACTGCAATAACATAATGGTTATTCTTAATACTTATGGTACCATCTTGTAGATATTTCTTATAGCTGGTGGACTTCACCATACTTTCCAATTTGCCCTTTGTCCTAGTTTCAATAATAACGATTCGTTTCCTAATTTTCTCTAAGTTAAGGCTGGCTTTGTCATCGACTCTGTTGTTATAGATACAAGTAGCTATCTCATCTATAACGTCTGTAAGTGGGTACATAGATGCTGCATAGCCTGAAACGATAGGTGCAATATCAGCCCTGTCATCCATAAAACTTTTAAGTCGCTTAATACCTTGCAACATAGCCATAACATGGGTTAAGTTCTCAGGATTAAGAACAATGTCTTTATCTATTTTTTCTATGATGCCATCAATACCCACCATATTCTGTAGTGGTACGGCTGATGTTGTATTAAGAATGGCCCTTGCTGGGTAACTTCATTGAGTTGATTCTTAATTCGGTCCATATCGTTGCTAGGCACTAATTGGTCAATCATTGCTTTACCAAGATCTGATATTGCCATATTTGTAATGGATTCTTTGATTTTGTCGTATTCTAAAATACCTAGTGCGTGTTGATTCATTTTGTACTCCTTTATTTTAACTCTTTTCTACTTTTTAAGTTTCTAATCATTTACCGCTTTTATAACTTATCTCAGATTTTGTGCACAAAAAAAACAGCCGTGAAAAACACACCTGTTCGTAAGCCTATCTATGTCTCAGTCATTTAGAAAAGAGTACAAAAATAGAGCGTTCGCTGGATAAGTTCTTCTTCTAGAAATGTGTACACGAAATACAAGCATCTAATAGATACATTTCGTTACACAGTATACAGTTCCTTAGAAAAAGACTACACTTTCCATAAAAACCCTCTATGTCCAACTTAGTGGACCTTTCTTCGCGGTTATAAATGATTTTACCTAAATATATAACGGTGGTGCCAATTTGTCAAGTCATGTTATAATATTGTCATATTGCCAAGGCTAAAGGCAATGAGGAGGATTACTATGAAATTGAATTACGGAACTGGGAGTTTGGGACTTATTGCTTCGCCATAATATTAGGGATTGTCTATGTATTAAGCATTTCAATTAACATTGGCCTTATCTACATTTTGTTAGTGGTATTAGGTGCTTATCTGATTCTAATGAATTACTGCAGAAAATGTCCACATTCTATGAACGACTCTTGTAAACATTATTTACCAGGTCGAATTGCAAAGAAATTGCCTTATAAGAAGACTGGCAAATACACCCTTATGGAACTGACACTTGTACTATTATCTTTAGTAGTAATATTTATACTTCCTATTGTCTATATGATAAAGAACCCTCTAATACTAATAGCTTATATAGGCTTATGGACAATAGGCGTTGTAATGATTCGTATGAGAGTTTGCACAGAATGTTATAACAGATGGTGTGTTATGTGCCCAAATAGAGTCAAGCAATAAAAAGGAGTCCAAATGTTAGAGGATTTTATCAGGAAAATCAAAAAGAATTTGGAATCAAATCCTAATATCATAGGCAAGGAAAAAAAAGTACATGAATGCGTCAGTATTCATTCCTCTTATTGAGATCGATAATGAGGTACATGTACTCTATCAGGTCCGAAGTGAACATATAAGGCAAGGTGGAGAAATTGGTTTTCCAGGTGGGATGGTTGAAAAGGTTGATCAAGGCAATTACGAGAAAACAGCCATTAGGGAAACTGTAGAAGAGTTGGGTGTAGAGGAGGAAGATATAGACGTCATAGGTTATATGGGGACGCTAGTAAATAGTTCCAATGTGACTTTGGATGTATATATTGGTACTTTGACATATGATGCATATACACGAATGAACTTTTCAGATGAAGTTGCATCTGTTTTTACTGTTCCACTTAAATGGCTAATAAGCAATGATCCAGAGATTCATTATATTAGAATGGAAGTGAAACCTACATTTGTTGATGAGGACGGAGATGAGGTTATACTCCTAGATGCAAAAAGTCTTGGCCTTCCAAAACGATATGAGAAACCTTGGGATATTGGTAGAAGAAAAGTCTATTTTTATCGATTCCAAGATAAACTAATATGGGGAATGACTGGCGAGATTACTTATGAGTTCTTAAAGTTACTCTCTTAGACGCAAAGTATTGATTATATGAATTAGACATTAGGCATATAAGAATAGGTGTCTTTAATAGAAAACATAAAGGGTATGAGACTTATCTCATACCCTTCTACATGTCATACTATTATATAGTTGAGATTACACTTACTTAGAAGCTTCGAGTGCTTGTCCAAGGTCATACAATAAGTCATCAATATTCTCAATACCTACTGAGAGGCGAATAGTGTCTTTTGTAATTCCAGCAGCAAGCTGATCTTCATCACTAAGTTGTTGATGTGTTGTTGTACTTGGATGAATCACCAATGATTTGGCATCAGCCACATTTGCAAGATGTGAGAAGATTTCTAAGCTATTAATGAATTTTTCAGCAGCTTCCACATCACCTTTGATTCCAAATGTAAAGATAGAACCAGAGCCATTAGGTGTATATTTCTTAGCTAAGTCATTATATTTATCACCTTCAAGTGATGGGTAATGAACCCAGTTTACTTGGTCATGATTTTGAAGGAATTCAGCTACTTTCTTAGCATTAGTTACATGACGTTCTATTCTTAATGACAATGTTTCCAGTCCTTGAAGGAAGAGGAAAGCATTGAATGGACTTAGAGCAGCACCGGTATCTCTGAGCAGTGTTACACGAGCTTTGACGATGTAAGCTAAGTTACCAAGAGCTTCTGTATACACGATACCATGATAAGCTGGATCAGGCGTTGTAAGTCCTTTAAATCGACCACTTGCAGCCCAGTCGAAGTTACCAGAATCAACAATGACACCACCGATTGATGTACCATGACCACCAATAAACTTTGTAGCTGAATGGACAACAATGTCTGCACCATATTCAATTGGTCTGACTAAGTAAGGTGTAGCAAATGTATTATCAATAATGAGTGGTAAGCCATTTTCGTGAGCAATGTTAGCAACTGCTTCAATATCAATGATATTAATTAGTGGGTTACCAATAGTCTCTATATAGATGGCTTTTGTTTTATCATTAATGTGTTTAGCATAATTATTGATATCATCAGGATCGACAAGATGAGTCTTGATGCCTAGTTTTGGTAATGTATTCTTAAATATAGAATGTGTACCACCATATAAAGTGTTTGCAGCAATGATTTCATCACCAGCTTCTGCAATATTTAGAATAGCATATGTAATTGCCGCAGATCCTGATGCTACAGCTAGGGCAGCCACACCACCTTCAAGGGCAGCAATACGTTTTTCAAAAACATCCGTTGTTGGATTCATGATTCTTGTATAGATATTACCTGGTTCACTTAAATTAAAGAGGTTCTTACCATGTTCAAAGTCTCTGAAGTTAAATGAAGTTGTCTGATAAATAGGTACCGCTCTTGCACCAGTCGTTGGATCAGCTTCTTGACCTGCGTGTAGTTGTAATGTTTCAAATGATAGTTGTCTTTCTTCTTGATTGCTCATAATATTCCTCCAGGGTATCAGTGTGGCTTCTTCAGTTCCACGGTAATTATTGGTTACTTGGATCATCAATTGCAGTTAGAGTATAAAAAAACTTCTAACCCATCTGAGATAGAAGTCGATTGTCAAACATTCGTCTTATTTCTCAGGAATTGGCACCATACATTAAAGATAATGCTGGTTGCCGGGCTTCATAGGGCCTGTCCCTCTGCCGCTCTTAATAAGATTTGTAAATACATGTTGCCAAAAAATCATGATTGATATTGTTTCTCAATCAATGAATTTTGTTAATCATAGCATGTCGCAAATACCCTGTCAATAGTTCGTAGTTAAAACCATGAAATGTCACAAAAACCCCTATTTGTAAGGTTTGAGAATTATACACTATTGCTACTTCGGTCTTTTCGGTATTAGGAATTTGAACTATACTAATGCATGTGACTTGCAAGTTGTATTTAAGAAACTTTCATTTTTTTTGAAAAAAAAAGTGTTGACATTGATAATAATTGGGTCTATAATGAATCCATATTCTTCATTTGATTCGCAAGGTTGTGAACAGATGAACATAAGTGGACAATGCGGTCTACATACTTCGAACAGAAGTGTGTAGGCCTTTTTTATTTTCAAATTTTGTAAAATCAATGCGCATGAATTTTATAAAAGACAATAAAACCTTTAAAGAGGAGGATATTATGGATAAGATAACAAAAGTTGACATTATTACAAGACCAAACAAAGTTGAAGAGTTAAAAGAGGCTTTGAATGAAATCGGCATTACAGGTATGACCTTTTCAAATGTATTAGGTTGCGGTTTACAAAAAGGTAAAACAGAATTTTACAGAGGGAATGAGTACAGCATTGACTTACTTCCAAAATCAAGAGTTGAAATTGTTGTATGTGAGGTACCAGTAGAAAAAGTTGTTGAAACTGCCAAGAAAGTTCTTAGAACTGGCGAAATCGGCGATGGTAAAATATTCATCTACCCAGTTGAGAATGTTATAAAAGTAAGAACTGGTGAAGAAGGCGTCAAGGCATTATAGGGAGATACCCATACAAATAGATCTGGGTACTAGGCACTTTATATAAAAAGATAAAAACGGATAGTTACAATAGTATGTACGGCTAATAAAATTTGAAGGAGTGAATTTTAATGGAAGAAATTAAAATAGTTTTAGACACGATATGGGTTCTTATAGCAGCAGCATTGGTATTCTTTATGCAAGCTGGATTTGCAATGGTAGAGACTGGATTTACAAGATCCAAAAATGCAGGTAACATAATTATGAAAAACCTTATGGACTTCTCAGTTGGTTCTGTAATGTTCTGGGTAATTGGATATAGTATTATGTACGGTAGTGATGTAGCTGGCTTATTCGGATGGTCAGGATTCTTATTCTATGATGATTACACATCACTCATATTCCAAACAGTATTCTGTGCAACAGCAGCGACAATCGTTTCTGGTGCAATGGCAGAGAGAACTAAGTTTGCATCATACTTAGTATACAGTTTCTTTATATCAGTTATTATCTATCCTGTTTCAGGTCACTGGATCTGGGGTGGTGGATGGTTATCACAACTAGGTTTCGTAGATTTCGCTGGATCAACAGCAGTTCACTCCGTTGGTGGATGGACAGCACTTGTTGGTGCCGCAATCTTAGGCCCTAGAATTGGTAAATATACTAAATCAGGTAAATCAAATGCAATCCCTGGTCACTCATTAACACTTGGTGCACTTGGTGTATTCATCCTTTGGTTTGGATGGTTCGGATTTAACCCTGGTTCACAACTTGCAGCATCATCAGCAACAGATGCAGAAGCAATCGGTATGATCTTCGTTACAACAAACCTTGCAGCGGCAGCAGCAGCTATCGTAGCAATGACGTTCACATGGATTAAGTACAAGAAGCCAGACGTATCAATGTCACTAAATGGTGCTCTTGCAGGTCTTGTAGCAATCACAGCGGGGTGTGCAGCAGTTAACCCACTTGGTGCATTCCTTATCGGTGTTATCGCAGGTGTTGTTATTGTATTAGCAATAGAATTTATCGATAAAGTTCTTAAGATTGATGATCCAGTTGGTGCAGTTGGAGTCCATGGTGTTACAGGTGCAGTTGGTACAATATTAGTTGGTGTATTTGCAACTGATGGTGGTTTACTATACGGTGGTGGATTCGAATTACTTGGAGTTCAAGCACTTGGTGTTGTAGCTGTAGCAGCTTGGGTATTCCCAACAGCATTCATCGTATTCAAAGCAGTTGATAAGATTATGGGTCTTCGTGTTAGTGAAAAAGAAGAACAAATTGGTCTTGATATTGAAGAGCATGGTATTGAAGCTTACAATGACTTTGAGATTAAGGGTATACAAGTTAGATAACTTCAGCGCATAGCTGCTGACGGAGTCAGAATTCGACAACGGCAGAATTAAGTTATCAAGATACAGATAGTTTCGGGATGTACCCGGTGATTGAGTCACAGCCGACAACGGCAGGCTAAACTATCAAGATAATACCAGGTCAACGACAGAATTAATTATATTGATATAATCTATCAGCCAGGGTTTCCCTGGTTGATAGCTTATATAGAGTTTATGCCCTAGGCAATCTGTTGTGGATTGCCTACCGTATATAACATTAGCCCAAAATCTCTTAGGAGATTAATGTTATGTACTTAGTATTATTCCTCATCCTAAAAGAATTCTTCAGTAAAAAGGCTGTGTCCATTGACACAGCCTTTTTACCATTATAGAATTAACAAGTGACTTCAACCTAAGGTTGTTGGCAAAGCCAAAATCCGACAACGGCAGGATAAAGTTACAGGGTAACAAGTAACTAAAGGAGGTACAGCATGTCATTATTCAAAGCACTACACAATTACAACAACAATGTATATCCAATGCATATGCCAGGTCACAAAGGTGGACGATTCAAATTAATTGAAGATCTCTATAGTGTTGATGTGACAGAAGTACCTGAAACAGATCATTTATACCAAGCAGAAGGTATTTTACAAGAAAGTCTAAAGCTACTATCTTCTTTTTATCATACTAAGAAATCCATTTATCTTGTCAATGGTAGTACAGTTGGGTTAATGAGTGCTATTTTAGGTATTCATGATAGTGATGATGAAATACTGGTTGCTAGAAATTGTCATCAGTCCGTGTATAACAGCCTAAGTTTGAAGTCACTGAAGGTATATTATGTGATACCAGAAATAACAAGCCATGGTCTTCAAGGTGGCATTCATCCTGACAATGTTGCACAGATACTCAAGGAACATCCAAGGATTGTGTCATTGGTCATTACAAGCCCTACCTATGAGGGATTTGTCTCTGATATTAAGTCTATAGCGGATGTTTGTCATCGTAATAATGTACTATTAATTGTTGACGAAGCACATGGTGCACATTTTTCTTATTCGAGTTTGTTGCCGACTTCAGCCATAGACTGTGGTGCAGATGTTGTTGTACATAGTACACATAAGACGCTTCCAGTTATCACTGGAGCAGGCTTATTGCATATGAATCTTACAGATGATCTGATTAAGAAAGTAATGACAACACTCCAAAAATTACAAACCAGTAGCCCTTCCTATATAATGATGGCTCAAATGGACGCCTGTGTATTACATCTTGGCAATAACAATAAATTGTGGAAAAAACTGATTTGGCAGATTAAATCTGTTGAAAAGTTGGCCAAGCGCATGAAGGGTCTTAGAATGTTGCATAGTTATGCGAATATATCAGAAGGAATAGTGGCAAAGGATCCACTTAAAAACGTAGTGCTAACAAACAAAGCAACCTTATCAGGTATTGAACTTGATAAAATTATTAGGAATCAACATAATTTTCAACTTGAACTATCTAGTAATAAGCATATATTGGCCATTTTTACAGTTGCTGATACCAAAAAAGTTCTTAGAAAATATTTGAGGGCACTGATGGTTGAGGACCGTAAAAATAGGCGAAAAGGTAACCAAAGTCAAAGTATAGCCCTAAAACCAAGTCATGTAAGTAGTAGTTTGGGTCATAGAAATACAAGTGTACTGACACCTTTTGAGACCACAACAAAGAAAACCATGAAAGTACCACTAATTGAAGCTACAAATGAGATTTCTGCTCTTATGTTAACCCCATATCCTCCAGGAATCCCAATGGTTGCTCAGGGAGAGCTTATATCAAAGGACCATGTTGATGAACTAATTGCATTAATGGAAGTAGGTATAGATGTACTAGGTATTGATAAGCACGAAGGTGGTTATTTTGTTGAGGTGGTTCATCCATAACAGGTGCTTTGTGGTATAATAGGATGGCTTATGATATCAGAATGATAAATGGAAGAGGTATAGAATGAAAGGTTTGTTTATAACAATTGAAGGTGGCGACGGATCTGGAAAATCAACACAAATTGATTTGCTAACAGAGTATTTTAAGAACCACGGACGTGAGGTATTGCTAACACGTGAACCAGGTGGAACAGTTATTAGCGAAAAAATACGAGAAATCATCTTAGACAAAGACCACATGGAGATGGATGATATGACTGAAGCCCTTTTATATGCGGCAGCTAGAGCACAACATACGGCAGAGTTTATATTACCTAACATCAGAAATGGCAGTATCGTGATTTGTGACCGTTATGTAGATTCATCGGTTGTATATCAAGGCCATGCCAGGGAACTTGGAATTGACGATGTAGAATCCATTAATGCCTATGCAACACAAGGTACCAAACCAGACCTGACAATACTCCTTGATTTATCTCCGGAACTTGGTTTAGCACGTAAAAAAAATCAGAAAGCACTGGACCGACTTGAACTCCAAGCGGATTCATTTCATCTAAAGGTTAATGAAGGCTACAAGATTTTGGCAGACCGTCATCCGGATAGAATATTATGTGTAGATGCCTCAGAATCAATAGATGCTATTCATAAAGTTATTGTGTCTGCAATTGAAGAGAAATTATCCTCATAAGTCTTCTTGTCAGATTTGTTTATTCATATAAATAGGTTTATAATATAAGTATAAAGTCCCAATCAACCGATATTTATATTAGAGGTGATCCTATGAAGTTAGTTATTGCAGTCATTCACGATGAAGATGCGCACAAATTAATGGAAGCCCTCACATGCAAAGGCTATATGGCAACAAAATTAGCCAGTACAGGTGGTTTCTTAAAAACAGGAAATACCACTTTCTTAATTGGCGTACCAAAAGAATCTGTAGATGCAGTGATTGGTACCGTTAAAGAAAAATGTAAGACGGAAAAGCAAATGACATTGATGAACCCACCAATTCCTAGTGCAGTTGAGGGATGTATGCCATACCCTGTAGAGGTTACTGTGGGAGGTGCGACAATCTTTGTTGTTGATGTGGAGCAGTATCTCAAGATTTAGACATTGGAGATGTAGTTTATGGACATGAAAGTCAACAAAACAATGATGCCGAATGTAAGTGAAGCAACGAAAGCAAGCGAAGTGGCCAAAGATGGTGACTTTAAGTTTACATTGCTCAGTAAGATTGAAGAGGGTGAACTTCAAACTAAACTGGATGGCATGATTAAAGATATAACGACTCAAGGTGATAAGATTGCCAAACATATGGACATAAAGGACATGAAGAAATATAGAGAGTTAGTGAAAGACTTCATGAATGAAGTGGTGACCCACTCACATAAGTTCTCAAGAGAGAATTTTCTTGATAAAAGGGGACGTCACAGGGTTTATGGTATTGTAAAATTAGTAGATAAGAATCTAGATGAATTAGCCCAGGAATTGCTAAACGATGAAAAAAGTCATTTGAACATACTGGGCAAGATTGACGATATAAAAGGTCTCCTATTGGATATGATTATATGATAGCGGGTAACATCTATGTCTAATTTTTTGAAATTTCTTGGGGCTATAATTGTTTTTATAGCCCTATATATTTCCATTCAAGTACAATTTGATTATGAAGGAAAGACAGAATCCAAATGGACTTTATCTGGCGGTGGTCAGGTAAGGTCAGTTACCATGCCTTTTGCTGAGGTAATTGACCAACATGGTATCTATACTTATGAAGCAGAGGTATCACCTGTATCTTATGACACATTGGTCATACCTCAGATGAATTGCTATGCGATCAAAGTTTATCAAGATGATTTTCTGATTTATCAGCTTGGCAGCTTTAAGAATCCAACAGCCAATATATGGAATAGGACCACCTAGTCAACTTACTGCCTAATAGGGAAAATAATCTGACAACAATAAGAATTGAGGCATATAGTTTACATGACATTGGCATCAAAGGACCAGTTATTTTGGCTGTTTATGACAATGTCTATGTAAAGACCGGTATCCAGAACTTTTTTAATGGAAGCCTTATATTTTTACTCATTGGTGGTTACGGAGCCGTTGGTTTGTTGTTAATACTGCTTGCTAGAACCTCTTTTAGAAATCTGAGAACGAACGATGTTAGGATTTTTAGTTTCTTTGGTATTGCCAGTTTTTGCTTTTCTATATTTATGATTGATAGTATGTATAGAAGCTCTACACTAAACCTTACCCTACTGCTCAATATTCGAAAGCTTTCCTTCTTAGGATTGTATTTGGGCATCTATTTCTTGTTACTTGGTATTAACAGGTATCTAAGCAATAAAACCACACCTAAATGGGTAATGGTTATATACTCAATTCTAGGTTTGTCAGCCATATTGGCGCCTGGTTATAAATCTTTGTATTATGTTACAGGGATCAATCATATCACTATATTCATTACAATCTTCTACATCCTTAAGTTAACCATATTCAGCAGAAAGAATGCTATGGTATTCTCAGGTACACTACTTGCCTTATGCGCAGTTCAATCCATTTTGATCGACGCAACTATCATAGATGGTGCATATTTATACCATTATGGCCTATTCATATATATGATGTCATTTACCTTCATTGTGGCTTATAAATACAGTAATATTGAGCAAGAATCCATCGCTCTGTCCAGAAAAGTTGTTTTAGATGCCATGACAGGGGCTTATAACAGAGCTTACTTATCAACAGTTGAACTTATTGACAATGATTTAGCTTTATTCATCGATATTGACAAGTTTAAGCGTTTTAATGACACTTATGGACATGATATGGGTGATGCACTGCTTTGTGATTTGGTTAGGGTATTCAAGAAAGTTATTGGCAATCAACTAGAGATAATTCGTTATGGTGGCGATGAATTTGTGATTATCCTAAGAGAGTATGAAAAGGAATCAGTTGAGTCAGTTCTTGGCGCAATCAAAGCACAGCTTCAAGCCACTTATGATGATGCAGACTTTTCCTATGGCTACATAGAATATGATGGCAACTTAACAGATACCTTGATTAAAGCGGATCAAGAGATGTATGAGATGAAAAAGCACAAGCATGAACACCAATAAAAAACCAAAGTTTTAAAGAAGCTACATATAAAGAAGACAAGGCTACTTGGCCTTGTCTTCAAATTCTTTATCGTAATTGTCGATTTGAAATTTGATGTTGAGCATGCGACTATCGAGGTCATTAATCATATGAGCACATTCTCTTAGCTCATCAGAGATATGGTCTGGAACCTGGTCGTCGTATTTGTAATAAAGCTTATGTTCAAGACTTGCCCAGAAATCCATGGCAATGGTCCTAAGTTGTATCTCAACACACATAGGTACCTTACTTTCAGATAAGAATACAGGCACTTCAACCAACATATGAAGGCTCTGATAACCGTTGGCTTTTGGGTTTTCAATATAGTCTTTTATCTCAATGACTGTTAAATCATCTTGTTTTCTCAAAGTATCAAAAAGGGTGTATATATCCGAAGTAAATGAACAAATCAACCGAATGCCTGCAATATCTGTCAGGTGTTTTTTTGCGTTCTCAGGTGAGATTTCAATGCCTCTTGATCTTAGTTTTCGCTTAATGCTTTTTTTACCTTTGACCCTTGTCTTGATATGTTCTATGGGGTTCATTTTGTTGGTATGGTTAAACTCTTCATTTAAAATTTTGAGCTTGGTGTAGACCTCTTCTATTGCAAACTTATTAAGAAGAATCAGTCGGTCCCATTCTTGTTGTTCATTTACATCTGTCTTATCTATTTTATCACTCATTACATTTTGACCCTTTCTGATTGGTGTCTATAGTCACTGGGCGTCATATGTTCATATTTTTTGAATATTCGTGTCAGCTGATTAGGGTTATTATAGCCTGACAGCTGTGCTATTTCTATAATAGACTTGCTAGAATGTTCCAGCAAGTCTTTTATAATATTTAGGCGGTATTTGGTTAGATAATCCTTAAAGCCTAGCCCAATTTCTCCTTTGAAGAGTCTAGAAAGATAAGCAAGAGAGAGCTTTAGGTCTATTGCTATGTCGCCAAGGCCAATATTCTCCATATAATTTTGCTCAACAATTCGAAGAACCTTTTTAATATGAGGGTGATAATCATTGTGTAATGAATCGCCTTTATTTTGTAGGTTGGCAAAGGTCTGTCTTAAATAAGAGGTGACAGCTTCTATGTCATCAAAATGTGCCTCGAAGTTATTAATTGATAAGTTCAAATTGGCGATTTCATTAAGGTATAAAGTCTCTTTTGAATAAAGGTGGCGTATGGTTATGGCCATAAGTTCCTTGTACATATAAAGAACCTTGGAATCGTTGATAAGATGGCGTTTGATATGCTTATTGATTTCAGAAACAATGGTTGTTAGACCAGTAAAATCATCAATGGATAAAAGGGTTTCAAATCTCTGAAGATACTTATATTCAGTAATAGAATAAGAAGCCTCAACATCGAACTCATCATAAAATACTAACTTACCCATACCAATGGTATAACGGTAATCCATTAAATACCTAAGTTTCTTATAATCGATACCTATATCCTTTAATTCCCTTATACGTGGATTAGCAAAAGCGATGAAGGAACCAATTTGCTCCTCGTCAACATATGCAATAACTTGGTCAAACCAGTCGTTAATGATGGTCTTAAGTTGATCTATATCCTTACCAACATAAGAAAATATTAATGTTCTGGTATAGGGAGCCATGTTTAATAAGCAGATATCTTTTGAAAGTTTTGTTCTAAGAGGTGATAACATTTTTTCATGAAGGAGAGATTTCCACTGGGCCACATTCTGCTCATTTTTGGATTCAATGGTTTCTTTGAGTTTGTTGCCAAAAGCTAGGTGGATTAGGCAATAGCTGTGGGAAGGGTCCATATCAAAGGACTTAAGTGTCTCCTTGGTTAATAAATCAAGTGGTAGGGTCTCACTTAAGAGGTTGGTCATATACATGATTTTCTTTTGGGTTATTTCAAAGTTCTCAGCCATAGTTCACTCCCTTATATCAAAAAAAAGATGGTGTAGATAATATTATATCAAAAAAAAGCATGTTTCATCAATTTATGCTCGTTGTATCGGCTTTGTTCTGGTGGTAACCTAAGATTAGGCTATGAACTATAGGAATGATTAGATAAGGAAGGTATATTCATGAAAACATTTTTGGACAAAGATTTTTTACTTGAAAGCGATACGGCAAAAGTACTATACCATAACCATGCAAAAGACATGCCAATATTTGACTATCACTGTCACCTGTCATCACAGGAGATTGCAAAGGACAAAAGTTATAAGAGTCTTACAGAGATTTGGCTTGGTGGTGATCATTACAAATGGCGTGGTATGAGATCTAATGGTATTACAGAAGATTACATTACAGGTGATAAAAGTGATAAAGAGAAGTTCATGGCCTATGCGGCTATGGTACCTTATACTATCGGAAATCCTTTATTTCACTGGACACATCTTGAGCTGCAACGCTATTTTGGCATCACAGACTTACTGAACGAAAAAACGGCTGAGAAGATTTATGACCAGTGTAACGAGTTACTTGCGACAGATGATTTTACAGCCAAAGCATTGATTAAGAAATCAGGGGTCAAAGCAATCTGTACAACAGACGATCCATGTGATGATCTTATATATCATAAGCAAATTGCAGAAGATGAAAGCTTTGACACAGTTGTGTTACCAACATATAGACCAGACAAAGCCTTTAATATAGACAAAGATACCTTTAACCCTTGGATTAAAGCATTAGGGGACGTTGTTGGTTATAAGATAGACTCAGTAGAAGTCTTGATTAAAGCTTTAACAGAGCGAATTGACTACTTTCACGGTGTTGGATGTCGTCTCTCAGACCATGCCCTTGATACAGTTCAGTACCAAAGTCCCGACAATATTGTGGCTGAGGCTGTCTTTGTCAAAGGTCTTAAAGCCTTACCAATGACCTACGATGAAGTGGCTATCTACAAAGGCACAATCCTTAATGCACTTGGCAAGGCCTATGCAAATAGAGGGTGGACAATGCAGATTCACATCGGAGCCCTTAGAAACAACTCAAAGAGAATGTATGAAAATATTGGACCTGACACTGGATTTGACTCTATTCATGATGAGACATTTTCAGAAGAGTTATCACAGTTCCTTGATGACCTAGATACCACTGATGAACTACCAAAGACAATTTTATATGTCCTTAACCCTAGAGACAATTATGTGATTGGGACTATGATTGGTAACTTCCAGGGTGGTGGCACTCCAGGCAAAATCCAATTTGGATCTGGCTGGTGGTTCTGTGATCAAAAAGAGGGCATGATTGACCAGATGAAGGCTTTATCAAGCCTTGGGTTATTAAGCCGATTCGTTGGTATGCTTACAGACTCAAGAAGTTTCTTGTCATATACACGCCATGAATACTTTAGAAGAATCCTATGTAACCTTATTGGTGGATGGGTTGAAAATGGAGAGTATCCAGCGGACATGGATTTCCTTGGACAAGTGGTAGAAGACATCTCCTATAACAACGCTGTAAATTACTTTGGCCTTGATGGTGTGAAGTGAAAATAACAAAGGCAATACAGATTAAAGATTGAATGTATATATAGTATGTATGAGAATGCAAACAACAATAATATTTGTAAGTAGAAGAATTTAGGAGGCAGTAAAATGAATATGACTTTTAGATGGTACGGCAAAGGTAATGACTCAGTTACTTTAGCTGATATCAAACAAATTCCAGGTGTTGATGGTGTTGTATGGGCACTACATGACATGCCAGCAGGTGAAGTATGGCCTATGGAGCGAATTCAGGAAGTGAAAGAGCAAGCAGATGAGCACGGTTTTAACATCGATGTGGTTGAGAGTGTGAACATCCATGAAAGCATTAAGATGGGTACACCAGAGAGAGATAAGTACATCGAGAATTATATTGAAACCATTAACCGTCTTGGTAAAGTTGGTGTCAAAGTGATCTGTTACAACTTTATGCCAGTATTTGACTGGGTAAGAACAGAGCTTTTCCATGAGCTTGAAGACGGATCTACAGCACTTTTCTTTAACAAGGAAGCAATAGAAACTATTTCACCACAGGCCCTTGTAGAGCTTGTTACATCCAAATCAGAATACACAGTGGCAGGTTGGGAACCAGAGAGACTCAAAGAACTGAACACAGTTCTTGATGCTTACAAGAATGTGACAGAAGATGACCTATTTGACAACTTAAAGTATTTCTTAACAGCTATAGGACCAGCTTGTGCGGCCAATGATATCAAAATGGCCATTCACCCGGATGACCCACCATGGGGTATCTTTGGTCTTCCAAGAATTGTGACAAATAAAGAAAACCTTAAGCGTCTCATTGAGCTTGTGGATGAACCATTTAACGGACTTACCTTATGTACGGGATCACTTGGATCTAATCCTGACAATGACGTAGTGGATATCATCAAAACATACATGGACCGTATATACTTTGGTCATGTAAGAAATGTACGTATTTATGACAATGGTAATTTTGTTGAAACCTCTCATCGTACACAAGATGGTTCACTGGATATACAAGGTGTTATGAAAGCTTATCATGATGCAGATTTCCAGTATTATATTCGCCCAGATCATGGCCGACACCTATGGAATGAAGACTGCCGACCTGGCTATGGTCTTTATGACAGAGCCTTAGGTATTATGTATATGTATGGAATTTGGGATACGCTTAATAGAAAAGAAGGTGACAAATAATGCTTAAACTAAACCGTGCATCTATAGGGGATAAGGCAAAATGGAATGAAGTCGGTATTGATGTTCCTTCATTTGACTATGACGCTGTAGCTTCAAAGACTACAAGTAACCCGACTTGGGTGCATTTTGGTGCTGGTAATATATTCAGAGGTTTTGTGGCCCATGCTCATCAGAAGGTTCTAGACCAAGGTCTTGCTGATACAGGTATTATTGCTGTAGATTCATTTGATTTTGAAGTTATAGAAAAGGTATACAAACCATTTGAAGATCTTAGTATGCTTGTACTAATGAAAGCAGATGGCACTTATGATAAGAAAGTGATTGGCAGCATTGTTGAAAGTGTCACAGCAGATTATAGCAATGAAGTGGATATCAAGAGACTTGAAGCTATCTTCGAAAGTGATAGCCTTCAAATGGTCAGTTTTACCATTACTGAAAAAGGTTATGGTTTAACGACGCCAGATGGTTCTTATATTGGAGTGGTACAAAGCGATATCGAAGCGGGACCAGATTCTCCAAAACATACAATGAGTATTATCGTTAGCCTTATGTATAAACGTTACCTTAAAGGTCAACAGCCTGTGACTTTAGTGTCTATGGACAACTGTTCTCATAATGGGGATAAACTTAAGAAGGCAGTGTTGACAATAGCCAAGGAATGGGGACAACAAGGCTACGTCAAGGCAGATTTTGTGGATTACTTATCAGATTCTGATAAAGTGGCATACCCATTATCAATGATTGATAAGATTACACCTAGACCATCAGAAATTGTTGGCAATTTGTTAGCGGATGCTGGTGTTGAAGACATGTCTATGATTAAGACTAGCAAAGGGTCTTTCATGGCACCATTCGTTAACGCTGAAGTATGCGAATACTTGGTAATCGAGGACACCTTTACCAATGGTCGTCCAGCTCTTGATAAAGCCGGTGTTATCTTTACGGATAGAGATACAGTGAACAATGTTGAGACAATGAAGGTGACAACATGTCTAAACCCTCTACATACAGCACTTGCAACAACAGGTTGTGTGCTTGGTTACACTTTGATAGCTGACATGATGCAAGACAGTGCCATTGTTAATTTTGTTAAGACCATTGGTTATGACGAAGGCCTTAAGGTTGTTGTGAACCCTGGCATCATTGATCCAAAATCATTTATTGACGAAGTGGTGAATGAACGTCTTGTGAACCCTAACATCCCTGACTCACCTCAAAGAATTGCAACGGATACATCTCAGAAGGTAGGCATTCGTTTTGGTGAAACCATTAAATCTTATGTGAAATCAGATGAGCTAGATGCTAGTAGCTTAACAGCCATTCCACTTGCTATTGCAATGTGGACAAGGTATCTACTTGGAGTGGATGATAATGGTGACAAATTTGAACTAAGCTCAGACCCATTGCTTGAGACACTTCAAAGTGGCTTAAGTACAATTGAGTTTGGAACTAGATCTACTGAGGGTCTATCATCCATTCTATCCAATGATCGTCTGTTTGGTATTAATCTATATGAAGCGGGACTTGGTGACAAGATTGAAGCTATGTTTGCAGAATTGAATGCTGGTAAGGGTTCTGTGAGAGAGACACTTACCAGACATTTTGGCTAAAACTATGGCCTAATTATAAGGACCTAGAAAATAGTAATAGATAGTCAAATACCTTCTTGAAAAAGGGATACATCACTTATGGATGTGTCCCTCTTTTCTTCTTATAAGTAAATATAAAGCTTAACTGAGGAATCTTACATTATAGAGGTTTCCTTAATACGAGAAATCTCAAACCAGAATCTTACACCTTCAAAAGTGTTGGCAACGCCATAATCAGCATTATGAGCTTCTAGTATGGTTTTAACAATAACAAGGCCAAGGCCCGTGCCACCTTTTGACCTGTTTCTGGAGGATTCAACTCTGTAAAAAGGCTTCCAGATAGATGTCATAGACTCGTCAGGAATCGGTGGCCCGTCATTGGTAATGGCAAATAGAATGGTATCAGTATTGGTTTGGGCTTCTATATTGATATCAATCGTAATATGACCATTAGGCTGACAGTATCTAATAGCGTTGGATATGAGATTTTCAAGGACATGTTCGATTTTTTTCCTGATCGGCGTCAATAAAACCTTCTTCCAAGTTTAAGCTTACTCCCAGAGATTTATCTAATGCCATGGGACTAAAACGTCTGTAAACACGGTTCACACTTTCATCCAGGCTAAATATGGTTCGGTTTAGTTCGATGCCTTTTGCCTCATATTTTGAGATTTCAAGCATATCAAAAACCAAATTCTCCATACGGTTAGCTTCTTCCAGAGCTGACTGAAGCTTTGAAGGCTCATTGTACAAGCCATCTCTTATCCCTTCAAGAATCCCTTTCATAATGGTAATAGGGGTCTTAAGTTCATGAGATACATTGGCAACAAAGGTCTTTCGAATCTCTTCTTGCTCTGTTTTAAAGAGAATCTCATCTGTTAATTGCTCGTTTGCATCTTCTAGTGCCACTATTTTGTCTTCAAGAGCGCTGGACAGTGCATTCAAACTGGTAGCCAGACTACCAATCTCATCATTGCTCTTAACTTTGATCTGACGGTTAAAATTCATATTGGCCATATCTTTTGCAATGATTTCCATATTACGAATAGGTTTTGAGAAACGTCCTGCATACAAGTAAGTTGCTATGAATGCCAGTACAATGGCAATAGCAAAGTTAATCCAATAGAATTCTTGATAGATATCAACAATAGATTCTGTGTTAGACATAGAAACAATGGCAATCAATAGATAGTCTTTACCTTCAGGATAAAACACAGGACGAACAAGCAGGCGGTTCTTAGTTGAAGCCCATTCATCTTCAAAATCATAGATTCGAAGTTCATCACTGTCAAAAAAAAGATTCAAGCCCATGCTCCATCAAAAAAGATTCAATCTGATCGCCATGATAACCAATCAGCTTCTGACTGCCACCCGCATCTAGATTTCTTGCATTGTTTAATATAATTTCTCCTCGTGCACTAAGCACTTCTTGTTCAGCGAATTCGGCCATCATCTGTTCAAAATCTTCCATGGGCATATCACTGTTTCTATATTCATGCTCCAAATCAAGGGCGATGCCATCTGTTTCTATGAAAAACGAGCGAAGATTCTGTTCATCCATTCTAAATCCTGAGAACTCAATCCATTGTCCGTCCTTGAATTCATTGATGACTTCAGGGTTGAAGCCATCAACAATAAGGTTAATAACTTGGCCATCATCTGTTTGGACGATAAGGGTATTACCAGGCGTGTGAATTTGTTCAAAGAAGTTTTTATTTGGATCAATAACCACAAAAGGGGTATTATGGATTAGGCTAAATTCTGATGCCAATCTGTAGATATCTTTGTCTGGGTCTTTTGACTCGAAGGTCTCATATACCAGATCATTAATAGCAGTCTCTATGACACTTTGTTGACGTCTTTGAAAGAAATCACTGATAACAAAAGATTGTATAAGCATAAGAATCAATAAAACAACAATGAAAAGGCTTGCTGTAAACAAGAATATTTTGCTTTTTATACCAAGTCGCATTAGTCTTTCACCTCGAATTTATAGCCAACACCGAAGATAGTTCTTATATAATGGGAGCGATCACCTAGGCTTTTTCTTAATTTCTTAATTTGAGTGTCAACTACACGGGTATCTCCGCCATATTCATAACCCCATATTCTGCTAAGAAGCACATCTCTTGAAAAGGCTTGATTTACATTGTCCATAAATAACACCAAAATATCATATTCCTTAGGCTGGAGCTTTATCTCTGCATTATCAATAGTTACCTTTCGCTGGTTCTTATTGATTTCTATACCGCCTTCACTCAAAACATTATCGGCATTCAAAATAGTACCCTGTGTACGGCTAAGTAACATCTTAGCCCTTGCAACCAGCACTTTTGGACTGAAAGGCTTGGTTACATAGTCATCTGCTCTAAGTTCAAAGCCCATTAATTTATCATCTTCTTCGCCTCGAGCGGTTAGCATAATAATGGGTATATCACTGATTTTTCTGATCCGCTTGCAGACTGACCAGCCATCCATCTCAGGCATCATAACGTCCAATATAACAAGGTCAAAATTACCATCTTCAAAGGTCATCCATCCCTCATATCCATCACTTGCTATGGTGATATAAAAGCCTTCCTTTTCAAAATAGTCTTTTATGATGTTTTGAATCTTCACTTCATCTTCTACAACAAGAATTCTGTTCACAGTCTTGCCTCCATAGTTTTATCGTGTCTGATATCCATTATTATACACATAATTGTTGTCCTATCATAGTCTTCTGACTGGCAAAAAGCAAATATGTATAATGGTCAGATTTAGTTCCGAAGATGTACACAACTTTTACACAAATGGAGACTATTCTTAATACAACACAAGGAACACAACAATTTAATAAAGCTAAGAACAAGGAATCATTAACAAACAATACAATCAAACCAAGGAGGAATAACAATGAAAAAACTTATGAAAAGAGCAATCGCAATCACAATGGTAATCACATGTATGATGGGAACTTCAGCATTTGCAAACGAAGATGACACACAAGAGATAATAGAAATGGAAACATGTAGTGCAGAAGAATTAATTGGTGGTATTCCCGATTACATTGAAGGACCTGACAGAGAAGATTTAAGAGTAATGCTAAGCAACATTGATGAGTATAATGCAGCAGGACAATATGAGCAGGCAGAAATGATTTGGCAATCAGTCCTTGAAATGCTATCCATCTATCAAGAGCAATTTGGTGACTGTGTAGAGCAGTATCCACAAGATGAATATCCAGAAGAGCAAAATGATGATGAATGGATTTTTGAGCAAATCAGAAGTTATGAAGAAAGCATTATGAGATATGAAAGCGCTGGCTACACTCAAGAGGCAGAAGAATTAAGGCAAGAGCTTGATAACTTTTTGAAAGAAATATTTGGTGATGAAGAGGGGCCGGATATGCAAGAGGACCCAGACATGCCTTATGACCCAGATATGGATTATGATCCTGACATGAACCATGAAGAACCTCATGGCGAACCACAAGATGATTTCTTTCAAGGATTAACACCAGATGACGTTAAAATGATTATTGAAGAAACAGAATCAGAGATAGAGCAACTTGAAAGAGAAGGCAACTTTGAAGAGGCAGATAGACTTAGATATGAACTTGAAGGATTTTTAAACGAGTATTTTGGTGAAGGTCAAGAAGGGCCACATCATGAACCACATGATGAACCAGAAGAAATGCCAGAAGTTGAGTTGACAGAAGAAGAAATTAGAATGGTTGAAGAAACTGAAGCAGAGATTGAGAGACTTGAAAGAGAAGGTAATTTTGAAGCTGCAGATGAGTTAAGACGAGACCTAGATAGATTCTTCAGTGAGCGTTTTGGTGACCACCATGAAGAGCCACACGATAGACCTTGGGAATTCCCATTTGGTCAACCACAAGAAGAATGGCATGAAGAGCCACATAATGAAGAATTTTGGGGATATGACTTTTTAACAGTTGATGAAATTTTTAGCAGAATTGGAAAAGAACTAAGTTATGAGCAATTTGCAATTATCTCATACCTAATTAATGAGATTAATGAAGTTGTAAGTAAATAGTGTGACTAAAGTATAACAGCTACATCACAGCAAATATGAAAGCGAGGAAAGAATATGAAAAATACAGGAAAATGCCCTAAGTGCCAATCCACAGATATAATAGCATTAGATAACAACATGGGTCAACAGCTGACACCGATTCGTATTAGTGCATTCAAAGTAGCTACAACAGCTCGCTATATTTGTTGTGATTGTGGTTATATTGAGGAATGGGTTGTAAACCCTAAAGATCTGAAGAAACTTAAAAAGAGGATAAAGTAGTAATATTGATATTTCGCTTAATAATAGCCAAATACTTGATGAAAAAAAATTCCATAAAATAATCTTCTTTTTCCATAGGATTGAATTTCCTATAGCTATATGATGGTTATAGGAGATGCAATTCAAAGGAGGAAAGATATATGATGCAGAACTGGTTTGAAGAAGCAAAGCTTGGTATATTCATTCACTGGGGAATCTATGCCATTGACAGAAGAGGTGGAGAATCATGGCCGATTGTTAGGGAAGATGTCAGTTATAATGATTACATGAAGCAGATGGAAAAATTTAATGCTGACCAATATGACCCAACAGCATGGGCTGACTTAATTGAAAGAAGTGGGGCAAAGTATGCGGTGTTAACAACAAAACACCACGACGGTGTAACCTTATGGCCTACGAAAGAAGAGGGTCCTTGTATTCCAAGAGATAAAGGCATAGGCGACTTGGTTGGTCCTTATCTTGAAGCTATTAGAGAAAAAGGTCTAAAGACTGGTCTTTATTTCTCACATACAGACTGGACACACCTTGATCATTTCTCAGTGATTACTGGCTTGTCAGAAGAAGAAATAATAGAGAGACGTAAGGAGAGAACCCATTTCAATTCTATATGGCAGGAAAGTTTTGACAGTAATGCGTCATTGCCTGAGTCTTATAATCAGAAGTGGATTAATTTTCTTGAGTTCGAGAAACGTCAGTTAAGTGAACTTCTTGGCAACTACGGACCAATTGATCTGATTTGGTTTGATGTGATGCTTGAGAGGCCTGGTTATTCCTACAGGTGTGAGGAAATTCGCAACCACATCCATAGTTTTTCTGATAAAACGGTCATTAATTCAAGACTAGGTGATTATGGTGACTATGAGACACCAGAGCAGTTTATCCCTGTATACCCACCAGAAGGTCCATGGGAAGTTTGCATGACAAGCAATAACACTTGGTCTTATACAGGTGCTGAGAAAATGTATAAATCATTGTTTGAGATCATTGCAATGTTCTGTGAGTGTCTGTCTATGGGTGGCAATCTACTTCTCAATGTTGGGCCTGATGAACATGGTATTATTCCAGACCAACAGATAGAACTGCTTGAAGGCCTTGGCAAATGGGTACACAAACATGAAGAAGCTATCTATGAAACTAAACGTGGCTTGCCACATGGTTACAGTTATGGATTAACATCACTAAACTCATCTGAGGATGTGTTATATCTATATTTACCACATTTTCCTGATAAAGGTACAAGCATCAAAGGTATCCGAAATGATATAGAGTCTATAACGGTTCTTGGAAATGGTGCTTCTTGTTCAAGCAAACGCGTCGGTGGTGCACCCTGGTTGAATGTGCCAGGCACCTTATTCATTAATGTACCAGAAGAGGCAAAAGATCAAGAGGTAACAGTACTTAAAATAGTGTTGGATGGCAAACTAGACCTCTATAACGGTGTAGGTGTAGAGATTGATGTGAATTAGATAAAGAATATAACGAATGATTATGTAAAAAACATCTCTATTGGTATAGAATCCATTAGAGATGTTTTTTTTTCTAGAATCAGGTATAATGGGTCTGATGGAAAGAACACACTAAAAAGAGGATGGTCCATTATGATAGAAGGTAAAATCAATTACGATAAAGCAAGAAAAAATGGGTCTAAGGACCGTTAACAAATATAAAGCCAATGGATGGAATGCCAATCTACCATCTCTTGACGCCATTTTGTCCAAATCTTCCATAATGTCGGAAGTGTCACTTGGACTAACTGAGATTCCTATTAAGAAGATAAAGGGGACAAGAACCAATGCTAGACGTACAGCATTTTCTCCTGATTTTCTACCAATTCTTGATCCGACGACAGAATTTGCTGCAAAGTGGATTAGCCTCTATGTGGCTCACGAAGAGGAAGGGATTAGAGACCCTATTAAAGTTTATGAATACCTGAACTGGTATTATGTAGAGGAAGGCAATAAGAGAGTTAGTGTCCTTAGGTACAATGACGCAGCCTTGATCGCGGCTCACGTCACAAGACTAATTCCTAAGTATGACAAGTATGATAAGAACATTGTCCTTTATTATGAATTTCTTGATTTTTACAAGAAGACCAAAATGAACTTCCTATATTTTACAGAGCTTGGTAGCTTTGTGAAAATGTACAAATGGATAGAACGTTACGAATGGCACCTTGAGAAAAATGAAGGTGAACTTAGGGTACTTTACTATAATTTCCGTAAGCATTTTAAGAAACTTGGTGGCTCCAAACTAGAAATCACTACAGGTGATGCTTTCTTAAAATACCTTGATGTCTACACAGTCTATGAAGGCCAAGCTTCTGAGCTTGAGAAGAACCTTAAGAATCTATGGGAAGAACTTGAGATTGTTGGTGAAGAAGATAGTGTTGAAATAGAGCTAAAGCCAACAAAAGAAGAGAAGAAAACCCTTTTATCAGGCATCGCAAGTCTATCAACTTCAATGAGAACGGCAAAGATAGCCTTTATTCATGCCAAGACCAAGGAGGAATCCCTTTGGACTTATAGCCATGAAATAGGTAGACAACATATAGAGAACATCTTTGAAGGTCGCGTTACAACAACCAGCATTACCAATGTACCTGAAGATGATGGTGCTTATAACTGCATCAAAAAAGTGGCTGAAGAAGACTATGACATTATATTTACCACATCACCAGCCTTTATACATGAGACCTTAAAAGCTTCTATGGAATATGAGCACATTAAGTTTCTCAATTGTTCTGAAAACCTGTCATTTAGACATCTTAGGACTTATTTTGGCCGGATATTTGAACCTAACTTTATCGTTGGGATGATTGCTGGAGCAATGACCAAAAGCCATCAACTTGGTTATGTGGTTACTTACCCAATTCCAGAAGTTATCAGTAGCATCAATGCTTTTACACTTGGTGCAAGATTTGTGAATCCTTATGCAGAAGTCTTTGTTAAGTGGGTCAATGCAGACAATGATAATATGGACCAGTGTTATGCCATCGATCAACAACTGATGGATATGGGTACAGATATTATTTGTCACCAGGAATCAACAGACCTTAAGAACAGTCTTAACACTACAGGTATTTATTTTGCCAATGAATTGTCAGAAGGACCACTTAAGAACTGTCTTGCAACACCACTGTGGGACTGGGGTGTCTTCTATGAGAAGATTGTTCGTAACATCATGAGTGGTAATTATAATAAGATAAATGGTCTTCTTGGAACTTCAGATAGAGCCATCAGTTATTGGTGGGGCATGGATGCTGGTGTGGTAGATGTCATGTATTCAAGTTCAAGAATTCCCGAACCGCTGAGAAAATCTATTGAATTTATGAAGAAGATGATAATCGATGGGACTTATCATCCATTTACAGGACCCATATATGATCAAAAGGATGTTCAAAGAGTTGAAGAAGGCCGTCACCTTAACAGTGAGGAAATTCTGACCATGGATTGGTTTGTTAAAGGTGTTAACGGTGCCATTCCTAGCATTAATGCCAAAGATGAGAACCATCCTTTACTTGAACTTTTCAGTGTAAAGAAAAAATACTAAGATATTAGTCAGACCTATTTTGATAAGCATTAAAACTTCATTGATTTGGTTATAGTAAGGTCAGGCTTATCACCGGTCTTATAATTATAAGTGAAATTGTTTGGCTCAAAATCAAACATATGGTATTCATAACCATTGATGATTTTGGTCTGGTCAATTTCTCTGTAGCGCTTGGCGTCCAGATTATAGTTTAGATGTTGATGGCCATGGAGAAAATAGGAAGGCTTATAGACTCTAAGTAGTTCGTTAAAGACTTCAAAGCCATTGTGACATAGGTCCTTGCCGTCTCCAATACCAGCAGCAGGTGAATGGGCAAGTAGTATATCAAAGCCATTATGTTTTTTGAGGGATTTGCGAAGTTTTTTGATACGTTTGACCATTTCAGCTTCAGAATATTGAAGTGGTCCTTGCTTATAGCGCATAGAACCGCCAAGTCCAAGGATTCGAACACCATTGATTACCGTAATCGTATCTTCGATATCGATGCAGCCACCAGGGGGTGTCACAAGGTATTGGTTATCATGATTGCCATGGATATAATAGAGAGGCTTTTTCATGACGGTAGTTAGAAATTCCATATAGCTGACCTTCAGATCCCCAGCTGAGAGTATGATGTCAACGTCTTCAAACCTTGTTGGGTCAAAGAAATCCCATATGAACCTTGATTCTTGATCTGCTACCAATAATATTTTCATGAAACCGTCCTATCTAACTTGAAATGTTTCTTCATTATATCATAAGAGGAGATTTATTATGCACCTTTTTTCAGAGATTATTGGTTATGACGAAGTCAAAAGCCATTTTCAAACTGCTATACAAATGAATAAAGTGTCTCATGCTTACATACTTGAAGGAGAAGTGGGTATGGGAAAGAAATTGCTTGCAGGGGCTTATGCCAAAGCAATACAATGTAGTGATTACAAAGAGGATGCTTGTGACGTTTGTCAGTCATGCATTTTATTTAATAGTGGCAACCATCCAGACATCATAAATGTTGTCGCAACAAAGAAAACTGGCCTTGGTGTTGATGACATTAGGGAGTTTATTAATAAAGACGTCCATATTAAGCCTTATGTCTTTGATTATAAAGTTTATATTATTCAGGATGCAGACAAGATGACCATCCAAGCACAAAATGCATTGCTTAAAACAATTGAGGAACCACCAAGCTATGTAAGGTTTGTTTTATTAGCATCCTCTAGCTATCCATTCCTTCCTACTGTCTTATCAAGGTGCGTGGTCATTAAACTTAAACCTCAAGGTCAGGATATTATTAGCCAATATTTGGAAGAGAAATTGGCTCTGCCAGATTACCAAGCCAGACTATATAGTGCCTTTGCACGGGGGAATATTGGAAGGGCCATTGCCCTTAAACATTCGGAAGCTTTTAAAGAGATGAGAGATGATATGGCTTCCTTTATGGATGTACTTTCCAAGGGCCAAAAAGTAGATGTGTTAGATGGTGTTTCTGTTTTTGAAAAGTATAAAGACGATAAAGGTGATTTCCTTGATTTGCTCCTTACTTGGCTACGAGATTTGATGGTCATTAAGAGCACTGATAAGGAAGCGCTTCTTATTCATATGGACAAGAAGAATCAGTTGTTGAAACAAGTGGTCCATTTGTCGTATAATAGAATCAGTATGTTAATTGATGGGACCTATCAGATACTAAGATATGATCGTTTACATATAAATTATACGCTATCAGTTGAAGTGATGTTAATCAAAGCACTGAGTGCGTCGTAGGAACTATAAGGAGAAACCATGATTAAAGTCGTAGGGATTAGATTTAGAAAAGCCGGCAAAATATATTATTTTGATCCAGGCAAATTAGAGATAAAACCAGGACAGCATGTTATCGTTGAAACCGTCAGAGGTGTGGAATACGGTAGTGCAGTGTTAGGGAATAGAGACATTCTTGATGATGAAGTTGTTCAACCTCTAAAAAAGGTTATACGCATCACAACAGAAGAAGACGATGCCTTAGAGGCAAAGAACAAGGAAAAGGAACGAGAAGCATTTGAAGTATGCCTTAAGAAGATTCGCAAACATGAACTAGACATGAAGTTGATTGAATGTGAATATACGTTTGACAACAACAAATTGTTATTCTACTTTACAGCAGATGGGCGTATTGATTTTAGAGAATTAGTTAAAGATCTGGCATCTGTATTCAAGACACGTATTGAACTGCGTCAGATTGGTGTACGTGATGAGACGAAGATGATTGGAGGTATTGGTATATGTGGTAGGGCATTATGTTGTCATGCTCACTTATCTGATTTTCACCCAGTATCCATCAAAATGGCTAAAGAGCAGAATTTATCCTTGAACCCAACCAAAATATCTGGTGTGTGTGGACGCTTGATGTGTTGCCTTAAGTATGAAGAGGAAACATATGAGATGCTAAACAAGAACTTACCACGTGTTGGTCATACAGTTACTATCAAAGAGACTGGTCAACGAGCGGAAGTTATTAATACCAATATCATTAGACAACTGGTTAAATTGGTTATTCGCCACAAAGATGGTGATCCTGAGATTGTTGAAATGAGACTGGATGCTCTTGAGATTCGCGGTGGCAAACGTCGTATTGAAACTAAAGTCAGCAAAGAAGAAGAAGAAGCACTGAAGAAGCTTGAAGCCCTTGAGAAAGAAGAAAAAGGGGATAGACAAGAAGACCAGAAGAAGAACAATCAGAACCGTAATAACAGGAATAATAAACGACCAAATAGAAACAACAATAATAGAAACAAGAACAATCAAGACAAAAAAGATGCTCAAGATAATCAAGGCGACAAAAAACGTCAATAATAGTAACAAGAATCTGAAACAGCAGCAAAATAAGAAGCAACAAAATAAAAAGCAGCAAAACCAGAAGCAAGAAAATAAAAAAGCAAGAAAGTGAAAACGGTGAAGGTAAAGAACAGCTAGGGCAAAAGGATCAAAAGTCCAGTGATAAGAACCGTAACCGCAATAGAAACCGTAACAGAAATCGAAATAGAAATAGAAACAAAAAAGCCTCAAGGACAAGCAGGTGGCGATAACAACAAGCAATCAGAATCAAAAGAGGATAAGTAATGCATATTGAAATAGGTGAGATGGAACGATTGGATGACCTGCATCTAAAGGGTCTCCAGATTATTCAGAATCCCAAGATGTTTTGCTTTGGTGTTGACGCAGTTCTGTTGTCAGATTTTGTGAAGGCAACAATTACAGATAAAGTGTTGGACCTTGGAACAGGCAATGGTATAGTGCCCCTGCTTGTTAAAGGTAAATACGACTGTGCTCATATCACAGGGCTTGAGATACAAGAAGCCAATGTGACTATGGCAAGAAGGTCGGTCACACTCAATAAACTTGAAGAGACAATTGATATAGTACAAGGTGATATTAAGGAAGCAGAGTCTCTGCTTCCTTTGTCAACATATGATGTGGTTTCTTGTAACCCACCTTATATGGATTCAGGCAAAGGCTTGACCAATGAGATGACAGCCAAAACCATTGCTAGACATGAAGTGCTCTGTAACCTTGAGGATGTCATAAAGGCTGCAAGTAGACTGGTTAGAGTTGGTGGACGCTTTGTTATGGTTCATAGACCACACCGACTAGTGGACATTATCACCCTACTTAGAACTTATAAGCTAGAGCCCAAAAGCTTAGAATGGTTCATTCTTATGCTGGGAGTGAAGCTAATATGGTCCTGATAGAAGCCACCAGAGGTGGTAATCCACAGATAAGGGTCATGCCACCCCTTGTTATCTACAAGGAAAAAGGGGTCTATCATGATGAAATCTATGACATCTATGGGTATGACAAGGAAATCTAGTTATCTATAGAGTCTGACAAAATATTCGAGTGTTAATAATGGAAAAGAGGTGCCATATGGGTACGGGGATACTATATCTGGTTGCTACACCAATTGGTAACTTAGAAGACATGAGTTATCGTAGTGTTAGAATCTTAGAAGAAGTGGCGTATATCGCTGCTGAAGATACAAGGCATAGCATCAAACTACTAAACCATTTTGATATCAAAAAGCAAATGGTCAGTTACCATGAACACAACAAAATTGAAAAAGGGCCTAACATAGTGACAGATTTACTTAGTGGTAAAGATGTAGCTCTTGTTACAGACGCAGGGACACCAGCCATATCAGATCCTGGAGAGGACCTTGTTAGATTATGTCATGAAGCGGGCGTTACAGTAACATCCATCCCTGGACCGGTTGCCTTAATCACATCCCTTATATTGTCAGGTAAAGACACAAGACGTTTTGTTTTTTGAAGGCTTTGTTCCAGTTAAGAAGAAGGAGCGAAAAGAACGTCTTGAGCTACTTGAGTCTGAGACAAGGACCATGATTTTCTATGAAGCCCCTCATAAGCTCAAAAATACACTGTCAGATTTTGCTAAAGTTTTTGGCCCTGATCGACCAATTACGATTACTAGAGAATTGACAAAAAAGTATGAAGAGATATTGAACCTAACTTTTGAAACAGCTATAGAATATTACAACAACAATGATCCAAGAGGCGAATATGTCTTAGTTGTTGCTGGCAAGGCACTGAGTGAGTTAGCTAAAAAAAGAAGAGGCACTATTTGAAGCACTAATCTTGAGGACCATTTGGAACATTATCTTGAGAAAGGTCTTAGTAAGAAAGATGCCATCAAACAGATTGCTAAAGACAGACACAAACCTAAGAGAGAAATCTATAACTATTTCATATCATAGGAATTTCCCTTAAAAAGACCATAGAATGTGAGAAATCCATTATGAGAAATAATATAAAATCACTTGTACTATGCATGCTTGTGGCGGTCATTATTACAGGCTGCACACAAGCCCCAAAAGAACCACTGACAAAAACAACTTATGCTCTAGGAACGGTTATAACCATCAACCTCTTTGATGAAGGTGATGAGACTTTAATGAGTTCTCTAGTTACTAGGGTAACAGAGATAGAACAACTTATGTCTATGCAACAGACCACCAGTGAACTGAGTGCTATCACAGAAGCGGCGGGTAGAGAAGCTGTTCTTGTTTCAGAAGAGACATACATAGTTATCAAGGAAGCACTAAAATACGCTCAGTTGTCAGAAGGCAGCTTTGATCCAACCGTTGCACCAATCATAAAACTGTGGAGTATTGGTACGGAAGATGCTAGACTTCCCGAAGTATCAGAAATAGATCAAGCCTTAGCTTACGTTGATTATTCTTTGGTGGAACTCAGTGATACAGATAGATCAGTATACTTACCTCTTGCTGGTATGTCCCTTGACCTTGGAAGTATTGCCAAAGGTTATGCAGCTGATGAAGTGGTTCGTTTGCTAAAAGAGGCCGACGTAAAAAAGGCGATGATTGACCTTGGGGGTAACATCTACGCTCATGGTTTGAAAGATAGTGGGGATAAGTGGAATGTGGGTGTGCAGACGCCGTATGATACTCGAAACACTTACTTTGGCTACGTCACACTTAATGATATGACAGTGGTTACATCGGGGCCATACGAAAGATACTTTGAGCAAGATGACCAGCTGTATCATCATATATTTGATGCCAATACTGGGTATCCAGTAGTTGGTGATGTAGTATCAGTCACTATTGTAGCTAAGTCTTCTATGCAGGCAGATGCCATGTCCACACTCCTTTTTACTAAAACTATGGTTGATGGCCTTGAGTTAATAGAATCAATGGAGGGCATTGAATGCCTTTACCTGGACAAGGATTACAATATTACTTTGTCATCAGGCTTGAAAGACATATTTACCTTAACTGATAAATCGTACACATTACTTGATTAGATATTGTAAAAACGTTGATGATAAAGAAAAGAGGGGTATAGGGTGAAGAATTTTTTTAAGGCTTTTGGGTTTATGATGATGGTGTTTGCATTCTACCTACTGGTAAACATAGTTCTAGGTATTGGATTTGGTATAATTGTTTCCATACAATATGCAGCGGATATTTCGGCTATCCAGGGTGATTTTGCAGGGGTGAACGATATCATACTTAATGGTATGCAACCATTTATGCTTCCCTTGATTATAATTAGCAACTTGATTACTATCGGCTTTGTCATACTGATTTTTCTTGCCAGAAAAGACCAATTCATGACATATGTAGGATTTAGAAAAGTTAAAGTGCTTGATATGCTTATGATAATGGTACTAGGTGTATTTATGAATATGTTGGTTGTTGGCCTACTCACCTATGCAATGAATATATTGCCACAACCATTAATTGACAGCTATAGTGAGGTTATCTCTAATCTCTTTAACGGCCCACTAATTATGGTGATACTAACTGGATCAATTATGGCACCCTTGTTTGAAGAGATTCTAGTGCGGGGTGTTTTCCTAAACGATTTCAAAAAAGCGCTACCTGTATGGCTGGCAGTGGTAATTCAAGCCATCGCATTTGGTGTCATGCATTGGAATATTGTCCAAGGAACATATGCTTTTATTCTTGGCATCATCTTCGGCGTCATATACCTTAAGTACCGTTCTATATGGATGCCAATACTGATACATTTTACCTTTAACACAACCTCCTTACTGATGGATTCTATTTTCGTTGACACAGAGTCAATGGATTTCATTAATCGAATTATGGTGATTGGGGCTGTGGGTTGTGTCATCATGACTGTGCTTTTGGTAAAGAATTACAAGAAAGAAGATTATGCTGCTCCGGTTGTTGATGGGTATGAGGATGAGGTAATTACTGAGAGTATATAAGATATAGGGAATAGTAAGACAGCAAAAAAGCAAACCAACTTGGTTTGCTTTTTTTAAAATCCTACTCATACGAGTTCTATTATGTCTCATCTACTAATGTCAGTCCCGCAATTTCTGCCATTTTCACAATGTTTTTTTTCTTTGAAACTTTCTTTCCTTGGAAATCAATCAATTCGTTCATGTCCCCCCGTGAACATGTCACAAGGCTCGTACTTTTTGAGTACAATCTTGTTGTTACGATCAAGAAAAATCTCCACTGCGTCTTTCGTATCGATATTCAGCTTCTTTCTAAGCTCAGCTGGAATGGTAATACGTCCAAGCACATCAAGTTTCCTCACAAAACCTGTCAGTTGCATGTATAGCACCCCTATCCTTATGTTGCTGTAAAAGCATCGATGTAGAATACTCTCCGAGAATTATTTTATCATATAGGTGTCTTGTCATCAAGCACTTATTGGTTGTATGTTATGAATATGCTACAGAAGATTACAAATGTGCTGATGGCTTGTGCTTTATAAGCCAATCTCAACAATCTTATTGTATAGAGCTTGTGCATGTATGGATTGACCCTCTTTTGATATATGTAATCCATCAAGTCCTGAGGAAATATCATCTGCTTTTAAAAAATGTACATTATAAGTTGAGGCCAGATTTTCATAGTTCCTTGCAAGGCTAAAACTTCTATTGCGAAGCTGGCCATTGCCAAATATTGCTGCCATATCCTTAGATAATATGTCCCTAAAAGGAGGGGGAGCAACAAGAAGAATATCTGGAATTTTGGTGAAGGGATTAGGAAGGGTTGCTTTAATCATCATAAGAAGTACTTCCATACCTTTTGTAATATCGTCAACAGATGCGTGAAATCTTGGTTTGAAATCATTGGTTCCAAGCATAATAATAATTAAGTCTATTGGTGAGTGGGTATTGATGCAAATAGGAAGATGGTTCTTACCATTTTTATCCCCTTCTATAGGGTCATCAAATACAGTGGTTCTTCCATTGAGGCCTTCCTCAATAATGTGGTAATTATCTCCAAGTTTATCTTGAAGTTGGTTAGTCCAGCGCTCCGTGAAAGAGAACCGACCGCCTGTTTCAGGATTGTAGCCATATGTGTTGGAGTCACCAAAACACATAATTACTTTTTCTCTCATAATAGATTACTCCCTAATTCTATGTTGATTGATAGTTTGAGGATATTTGATACAAACACTATGTTCTAATAAAGAGTATACTATAAATAAAGACATGTGTTCAAATTGTAATGACTACATAACAACGAACTTAGCACTTTACAGCCATAAAGTCCTGTGCTATAATATTGTCAAATGAAAAAGTCTATGATTGAAAAGAGTAGTCTAGAGAAAGTGTTTAAGCGAGCCGTCGATTGGTGTGAGGTACGGTACATGGATGTTAGATGAATGGTTTCATGAGATGCAGGGTGAATATGAAGTAGCCTGAGCCGGGAACTCCCGTTATAGAGTCAGGATATCGACAAGTCTGTATCTGTTAGAGAGCAAGTATTTTTTGAGTGGCAACGATGGCATTTCGTCTCAATGACGGGGTGTTTTTTTTAATTGTTTGGGAATAATACATTTGTTTGGGTGGCATAGCGAAGATCAGATTCGTCCCAAAGCGGGACAGGTTTGGTCTTTTTTCATTATTAGATGTACTACCATTAGACCAGTCTATTGAGGACTGGTGTCAAGCGATTAACTTTGCCTGCCTTCGTCGGCAGTTGCGAAGCAACCACATAGAAGTGAAGTTAATTAGGAGGTTAGAGATGGAACAAATTAAATTGAAAGCTTATGAACATATCATTCCATGTGATATTGATACACCAATTACTTTGTACGCTAAATATGTAGGTGATGGTATGGGATTCCTACTAGAAAGTAAAGAACAGCCTAAAGGACGTTACTCATTTATGTCAACCAATCCTGATGTGGTTGTAACAGCCTATGGCAATCAGATTACCATTGAGAAAGATGGTGTGGTAGAGGAAAAGGAAGGCCTAGCCCTACTTGAAGTTAAGAACTACATTGATGGCATTGATGTTGTGAATGACACCAACTTACCCTTTGTAGGTGGTGCTGTTGGTACGGTTGGTTATGACATGATTAAGCAGTATGAGGTGATACCAGCAGTGAACAAAGACGATGTTGGAACGCCAGATGCTCATCTGATGTTTGTGACTGAGACGGTAGCATTTGACCATTTCTATAATCAGCTCCATATAGTTGTTCTAGAGTCTGATGACCTTGATGGTAGTGCCAAAGCACAAGAGAGAATCGCTTCTATTGAAGACAAGATTCATGCTGAAACAGGCTTATCTAGAGTCAACATCGCAGAGCCCCTTGAGTTTGCCAGCAATGTTGCCAAAGAGACCTATGAAGATATGGTAAGTAAAGCTAAGCAATACATCTATGACGGGGACATCTTCCAAGTGGTATTATCTCAGAGATGGAGTGCTAAGTGTACGGCAGAACCTTTTATGCTATATAGGAAACTTAGACGTGTTAATCCTTCACCTTATATGTTCTATTTTAACTTTGAAAGTTATCATATTGTAGGTGCTTCACCAGAGATGCTTGTTGAAATGAAGGACAATCATATTAAGAACTGTCCAATTGCCGGAACTAGAAAACGTGGTACTACACCAGAAGAAGATAAAGCTTTGGCGGATGATTTACTTGCAGATGATAAAGAAAGAGCCGAGCATAACATGCTTGTAGACCTTGGTAGAAATGACATGGGTAAGATAGCTCAGATTGGCTCTGTAGAAGTAACAAGGTATATGGAAGTTCAGAATTACTCACATGTTATGCACCTTGTATCTTTAGTAGAAGGGCAAAAAGCCAAAGAGAGAGATATGTTTGAAGTCTTGATGAGTTTCTTACCAGCTGGTACATTGTCTGGTGCACCTAAGATTCGTGCTATGGAGATTATCGAAGAACTTGAAGTAAGCAAAAGAGGCATCTATGGTGGTGCAATTGGTTACTTTGGTTTTAATAAGAATATGGATATGTGTATCGCAATTCGTACCATGGTCATCAAAGATGATGTGGTTCATATTCAGGCTGGTGCAGGCATTGTTGCTGATTCAGATCCAACTAAGGAATATGAGGAAACAGTTAATAAGGCGAAAGCGTTGATTACGGCTATAAACAGTTGATAGGTTGGCTATTAACATAAGCTGCCGTTGTCGCTTGTATCACAGATACTGAATTAAATTCAATGTTAAACGGGAGGTAAATAGATGATAGTACTTATAGACAATTACGATTCATTCACTTACAATTTATATCAGTTCATGGGTGAATTTGAAGAAGATATTAGGGTTATTCGAAATGATAAAATTACAGCAGAAGAACTTCTTGAGATGGCACCCGATAAAGTGGTCATTTCACCTGGTCCAAAGACGCCGGATGATGCAGGAAACTGCCTTGACATTATTGAGAAAGTATCCGGCAAAATACCAATTCTTGGTGTATGTCTTGGACATCAGAGCATTGGTCAATCCTTTGGTGGTAATGTAATTCATGCCAAAACATTATTCCACGGGAAAAGTTCTAAGATCCGCTTAGGTGATGATCCTTTGTTTGAAGGTGTCAGCAATGAAATAGAGGTGGCAAGATACCACTCATTGGTTGTTGAATATGAAACCTTACCTGATTGTTTTGAGATTCTGGCTAAGACAGATAATGATGAGATTATGGCTATGAAACATAAAGAATTGTTTGTTTATGGATTACAATTTCATCCGGAATCCATCTTAACAGACGAAGGTAAGATAATAATTAAGAACTTCGTAAATATGTAAGAGTGAATTGAATAGAGTAAACAAGAGGAGCACTGATTAATCAAGTTGAGGAGGAAAGATGATGGCAAATGAAATACTGAATCAGGTTATAGCAGGCAAAGACTTAAGTGAAGACCAGATGATGACTTACCTTGGAGAAATCATGAGTGGTGAGAAAAGTGACGCGGAGATAGCCAGCTTTTTAACTGCCCTTAAAATTAAAGGCGAAGCGGTTAGTGAAATCGTTGCTGGCGCAAAAGTACTAAGAGAAAAAGCAGCACCGATTGATATGGGTGACCTAGATACAATCGATACATGTGGTACTGGTGGTGATAGCTCTGGAACTTATAACATATCAACAGCTGTGGCCATTGTCTCAGCGGCGGCCGGCGTACCAGTAGTTAAACACGGTAACAGATCTGTATCAAGCAAATGTGGTTGTGCAGACGTCCTTGAAGCATGTGGCGTCAAGATAGACATCACACCAGATCAAGTTAAGGAATGTGTTAATGAGATTGGCATTGGCTTTTTGTTTGCACCAACCTTCCATAGTGCTATGCGATTTGTAGGACCAACAAGAAAAGCCCTTGGATTTAGAACTATTTTTAACATCCTTGGACCTTTAAGTAATCCAGCCAATGCAAAAGCCCAAGTGGTTGGTGTATTTGATGAAAGATTAACCGTTATCTTTGCTCAAGTTCTAAAAGAATTAGGCCTTAGGAAAGTATTGGTTGTTCATGGTAGAGATGGTCTTGATGAATTTTCTACCACCGATGAAACCCTTGTATCAGAACTTAATGACGGTGTGATTACAACTTATACTGTTAAACCAGAAGATTTTGGTATTAAGAGAGCCTCAATGAATGATTTGCTAGGAGGCGAGACAGGTCTAAACGCAGAGATTCTACAATCTGTTCTTGGTGGGGAAATGGGACCTAAGAGAGACATCCTTTTACTTAATGCGGGTGCAGCTTTGTATGTTGCAGACAAGGTGACATCAATTAAAGAAGGTATGGACTTAGCAGCCAAAGTTATAGATGATGGTCTTGCAACAAAGAAATTAGAAGAGTTTGTTGCTAAGACAAATAACTTCCCATCATAATAAGAACTAGTAAGGAAATAATTAATCATTAAATAACAATTAATTGTAACTACCATACAAAAACAACAACCACTAAAGGAGGAAGTTGTATGAGTAAGAGAGTGTATTTGAGTGATATTGTACTGAGAAAACGTATACGACTTGAAGAACAAGCCTTTAGTATTGAGGAATTAATTAAAAGAATTGCAGAAGTGGACAAACGTCCTTCCTTCTACGACGCCATGGCGAAAGATGGGCTTTCAATTATAGGCGAAATCAAAAAGGCATCACCATCCAAAGGCTTAATCAGAGAAGATTTTCATCCTGTAGAGTTGGCTAAGGAGTATGAAGGGTCTGTGGATGCCATATCCGTACTGACTGAAGAGGAATTTTTCATGGGGCATGAAATCTATCTTCGTGATGTTAGTGAAGCGGTATCACTTCCAACCCTGTATAAAGATTTTATTATTAATCCCAATCAGATCTATCACGCCAAGTCTATTGGCGCCAGTTGTGTTTTGTTGATTGTGGCCATATTGTCAGATAAGCAATTAAGCGATTACATAACGATTGCAGAGAGTATTGGACTTGATACTCTGGTTGAGACACATACCAAACATGAAATCAAAAGGGCTGTTAAAGTTGGTGCAAAGATTATTGGTATCAATAATCGAAATCTTAAGACATTCTATACGGATATCAAGACAACCCTTAAGCTTAGAAAATACGTGCCAAAAGACAGAATAGTAATTAGTGAATCTGGTATTTTCACACCAGAAGATATCAAAGTACTAAAGAAGGCAAAGATTAATGGTGTTTTAGTTGGTGAAAGTTTTATGAGAGGTGATATTCCCACAATGGCTAAATCTTTTAAGGAGGCATACGAATAATATGAAACCTGTTATCAAAATCTGTGGTATCAAAACAGAAAAAGAGATTTCACTTGTATGTGGTTACCCAGTGACCTATATAGGATTCATATTTGCCATAAGCAAACGCCAATTGAGTATGGAAAAGGCAAGTGAGCTTAGGGAACTTGTTATCCCAAATGTAAAAGTTATTGGTGTATTCATGAACAATGATATTGACTTTGTTGCAGAAGCTGTTAAAGTCTGTAAGCTAAACGGTGTTCAATTACATGGCAATGAAGACAATGCCTTTATTAAGACCCTAAGAAGTCTTATACCAGAGGATGTCACAATATGGAAAAGCATTGCCATAAAGGATTCAAATAGCCTAAATGAGACACAAGCGTTTCCTTTAGCTGATGGATTACTGCTTGATACTTACCATAAAGGTGCAACAGGCGGTACAGGCCACGTTTTTAATTGGGACTTAGTAAAGGACCTTGATATTAGCCAGCAATTGATACTTGCTGGGGGCTTAACACCGGATAATGTAGTATTAGCATATGATAAAGTACAGCCAGACATTCTAGACCTTAATTCAGGCTTAGAAGTTGATTTGATAAAAAATGAAGTGAAAGTAGATTTATTGTTTGAAAGATTGAAGGAGGCATATGATGGATAAGAACTTTGGGCAATTTGGTGGCCAGTACGTGCCAGAAGCACTGATGTACCCACTTAAAGAATTGGTTGCAGCATATGAGAAGTACAGTAATGATGACGAGTTTATGGACGAGTTTCGATATCTTCTAAAAGATTATGTAGGTAGAGAAACGCCTTTATATTTTGCAGAGCGCTTAACAAATGAAATTGGCGGTGCCAAGATATACCTAAAAAGAGAAGACCTAAACCATACAGGTGCCCACAAGATTAACAATGTTCTTGGCCAGATTCTTTTGGCCAAACGTATGGGCAAGAAGAAAGTAATCGCTGAGACCGGTGCAGGACAACACGGTGTTGCTACAGCAACAGGGGCAGCTTTGTTTGGCATGGAATGTACAGTATTCATGGGACAAGAGGACGTGGAACGTCAGCAACTTAATGTCTTTAGAATGGAGCTCCTAGGCGCTGAAGTGGTGTCAGTAACATCAGGAACTGCGACCTTAAAAGACGCTACAAATGAAGCTATCAGAGAATGGGTTAGACGTGTTGAAGATACATTCTATGTGATTGGTTCAGTGGTTGGACCTCACCCTTATCCAACAATGGTACGTGATTTTCAACGTGTTATTGGTGATGAGACTAAAAAGCAAATGCTTGAAAAAGTTGGACGCTTGCCAGATCAAGTTATTGCATGTGTTGGTGGAGGTTCCAATGCCATGGGTATATTCTACCCATTTGTAGAGGACAAGGAAGTTGGACTTATTGGTGTTGAAGCAGCAGGCCTTGGTGTTGAAACGGGCAAACATGCAGTGGTTCTTAATGAAGCGGCTGATGGCACACTTGGTGTTCTTCATGGAATGAAAACCAAACTTCTTACAGATGAGAATGGTAATATCATACCAGCCCACTCTATATCAGCAGGGCTTGATTATCCAGGTATTGGACCTGAACATGCACACCTTCAGGATATTGAACGTGCAACATATGAGATTATTACAGATCAAGAAGCTTTAGATGGTTTTGAACTCTTATCTAAGGTGGAAGGTATCATTCCAGCTCTTGAAAGTTCTCACGCTATAGCTTATGCTATGAAACTTGCGCCAACCATGGATAAAGATAAGATTATTGTCATCAACCTATCTGGTAGAGGTGATAAGGATACTCATACAGTAATGGATTATTTCAGAGCCGGTAAAAAGGGTCTGGAAGAGTTAAATAAATAGGAGGATCACTATGAATCGTATAAAAGCAACTTTTGAAGCTTTAAAGAAAGAAAATAAAGTAGCCCGTATAGGCTTTCTAACCGCAGGTGATCCGGATGTTAAGACATCATTTGAATTGGTTAAAGCCCTCATTGATGGCGGAACGGATATTGTTGAGATTGGTGTACCATTCTCAGACCCATTAGCAGATGGACCAATTATACAGGCAGCTGCTAACAGAGCCCTAGATGGTGGTATAACAGTTGATCAAGTATTTGAGTTAGTAGAGAAATGTCGTACATACACAGATAAGCCATTGATATTTCTTATGTATATCAACACACTTCTTGTCTATGGCAAAGAACGTTTTATCAAACGTTGTAAAGAAACGGGGATTGATGGATTGATTGTTCCGGACCTACCTTACGAGGAAAGAGATGAGATCTTCCCATTGATGAAAGAAGAAGGTGTTGAGTTGATTCCACTGGTTGCACCAACTTCAAAAGAACGTGTGAAGATGATTGTTGATGGATGCGATGGTTTTGTTTATTGTGTCTCATCTATGGGTGTTACAGGAAGGTCATCCCAGTTCCACTCCAATATAGACGCTTATATTGATGAAGTAAGAAGTCAAACAGATTTACCAATTGCTATAGGATTTGGTATTACAAGCAATGAGGATGTCAAGCGGTTTGAGCCAATAGCTGATGGTGTTATCGTTGGTAGTGCAATTGTTAAGAATATTGAAACGACAAAAGGTGATCCTGTAGCCTTAAAAGCATTCGTGACGGATTTGTTTGCTTAGTTTTATAATTACGCGAAAGGTTTCTTGTAACCTCTAAGAGCTTTTGGTAGAATTAGAGTATAGACAGAAAGAATATAAGGAACTGATACAGAAAGGGGTAGAGCTATGATAAAAAAGCTTGCCGTATGGGCACTAATAACAGTGTTCTTATTTACAGGATGTGTACCAAGTGTCGAGAAACAACTGGAAAAAGCCAAGGAATTGGTAAAAGATAAAGACTACAAAGAAGCAATAGAGATTTATGAAGCTATCTTAGATGAAAATGAGACAGAGTTTGAAGCATGGGACGGACTTGTCAATGCTTATATGAAAGACGACGAGTATGAAGACGCTGATGAGACCCTAGAAGAATTCTTTGAAGCGGTCAAAGATGACTACGAAGAAGACGATGAAGTGGACTATGATGATTGGTTAGAAGAAATCAATGATTATGCCATGGATATTTTGGACGAAGACGAAGAAGTTGGAGATTGGTTTGATGAACTGAATCCACCAATGATTGATTTATCTATGGTTGACTATGATCAGAGTATTGATGAACCAATTGTTCTTGACATACCAAAAGGACTTGATGTTTATTATACCCTTGATGGTTCGGATCCTTCAGACAAAGACGACAAATACAAAGATGGTATTGAGATTACTGAAGAAGGCAGTTATGACTTAGCAGTAGTTGCCATAAATGAATTTGGTATTGAAGGTTATGTGAACTATATCTACATCAATGTATATAAAATGCCTGATGCACCGATAGTAACTACTGAGCCAGGTACCTATAACGAAGAGATTATATTGTTTGTTGACAATTATGATTATGATACCATGGAATTATACTATACGACAGATGGTACAGATCCAGAAAGCTATGGTATGTACTACTATGAAGAAGATGGTATTCGCTTAACCAGTGGTGATTATCAAGTCAGAATGTATTACTATGATTACAATTCTGGCACTTATTCAGAAGAAGCTTCTTTTGACTATACCATCAACAACCCTAATGCAGTGTCCGATAGTACAGACTTTAATGTTGCAGTGTTTGGTGTTGATGACAATACTTTCTACGAAGTTGAGTATGCAATAAATGAAATATACTATTATGAAGAGAACATGAATGTTTATCCGTATCAAGTGACAGATCTTGACTCGTTAATGCTTGACCTTGAATCTGGTTATGCAGATGCTTATTACGGACCAGCCATGTATGTAGAAGATTTAGCGGCTTACGGGCTATTGGCTGATGTTGAAAATGTGATTAGCTTTGATGACTATACATATTACAATGTTGCATATGATGCCGGTTTCTATGATGGTGGTTATTATACTATGCCAGTGACAATAGATGCTGACAATCAGTTGTATGTCAACATCTATGATGTGGCAGACATGAATATTGATTCATGGGATAGTCTTATTAATGCAGCTAATAATGGTTATAGCTCATATAATTTCTTATACCCAGAGGATATGGGTGGTTATTGGCTTTATTCATTCTATCTTGGATTTGGTGGCTATTATGATTTTGACACCAATGGTATGTTTGTACTTGACAGGCAACCATTAATTGATGCCTTGACCTTTGCCTATGATTTACCTGTAACGTATCAACTAGGCTACGAAGGAATGGACTTCGAAACATATACAACAGCCATATCCAACAATAATGTGACAATGGTCATAGCTAATCCTTATTACATGAGTGAGTATGACTATTATGATTATTACACGCCAGTTGGGCCAATGCCACTACCTAATGGTGAGTATTTTGCCTCCGTGAATAATGTCAATGGATTACATATTAACAGTCAAGTTACTAGTGACATCAACAAGTCAGCAGTTGCTAGAACGGTATACAAGTACATTGCACAGGAATATTCAGTTAACTATATTGCCCAGTACGCAGATGGTCTACCAGCCATAACAACAGCGGTTGACACTGATTACCTTTATCTAAATGGCGATCTCGAAGACTATGAATTTGCTATTGATTACAATATTACTGCACCTTATACCTATCAGTTACAAACCCTTCATGAGTCAATGGACTACTATTTGTACGAAGTGCTCTTTAATGGTATGGATATTGGTTTAGCAGCAGATGCCATAATTGATGAAGCAGCCAATTATACAGAGACATACTAAAGTTATAACATAAATAGAGCATATTAATACTTTTTAAATACTTTCTACACACAATATTCACTTTGATTATGTATACTGTTTACAGGAGTGTAGTTACGATAATTTTGAAAGGATGAAAGTATCTTATGAATGTAGCATTTTTCTTGACACCTAAGAGTGAAGTAGTGACCCTTGATAAATCAATGAGTATTGGGCAGGCAATGGATATTATGGAGAAACACCGTTATACCAGTGTGCCAGTAATAGATAGTAAAGGAAGGTATACAGGAACCCTATCCGAAGGTGACCTGCTATGGTATTTCAAATCACAGAAGATGCGATATATTGATGAACTAGAACACCAAAGTATCCGTAAAGTGAAACGACATTACCGAGTTGAAGCCGTATCAATTGATTCAGATATTGATTCATTAATCGAGTTGGCTTCCATGCAAGGTTTTGTGCCAGTTGTTGATGACTCCAAAACTTTTATTGGTATTATCAAACGAAGTGATATCATTCAATATGGGATGTCAAAACAAAGTAAAGAACAGATGGCCATGTTGGCTTAAGATAAGGGCTTTCCATTAATGGAGAGCCCTTTTTTGTAGCAGAAGATTGATGTAATGGTCAATAAAGTGTAAAATGATGATTAGAACAATCTTTAAGGAGGAAGTACATGTCTATTACACATAGAGTTCGTCTGATATGCATTATTGTTTTGGCAATGATTACGATCTATAGTAGTGCATTCGCAGCAACGTCAGACGATGTGGTTATTGACAGTGATGCTTCTGTACTTTCTTATACCCAAGATGAATCTAATTATATAGAACAACATCAAAATAAGACATTTATCATTGGGACGAATGAGGACTCAAGTAAGCTATATATTGCTGATGACGGTCATTATAACGGCTATTTATACCATTTCTTCGAAGGTTTATCTAAAGAGACGGGATTTGAGTTTGATTATAAAATGGGTGATTGGTACGAGGTTGTAGGAGATGTTAATAATGGCAGCATCGATGTTCTGGTAGGGGTTAGTTCTGATTTAATTAATGTAAGCATGGGTTACAGTACGAGTCCCTTAACAACAAAATCCTATTGGATATGCTCAAAGAAAAATTATCAGAGCATGTTTGATTTAAGAGGGAAAAAAGTTGGTTTTATTTCAGGGACAGGTTCCTATCAGACATTTGAGAAAAACTATGATGTTGATATGACACCATTTTTTTATAATAATGACGATGCCTTGTTTGATAGCTTAAACAATCAGGACGTGGATGCTGTGATGATTCTTGATTGTCTGAGATTGAACAGTTATTTAAATAAACATGATATAGCCAGAAACTTCATGGTCCGTAATATTAGTAGTGACATGGTAATGACGGCAAGAGAAAGCAATTCTATACTAATTGACATCATAGACAAATATATTAATAACCACAAAGAATCCATAGAACTGATGATGGAAAACAGTAAATATACTTATATTCGCAATCAAATTCATATGGATAGTACTGTAATCAATTATGTCAATGGTATTGGTAAGCTTAAAGTCGGTCATATATATAACTTCCTTCCCTATGATTATAAGAGTGGTGAAGGAGAATATGGAATTTCAGCAGAATTTGTAAAAGAAATTGCTAAGATTTTGGACGTGGAATATGACTACATACCGTATACAGATATGTTGGCTATGGAAGAGGATTTGCGAAGTGGTACCATTGACATAATCTCTTCTTATGGCTCATATAATGACTATGTTAAGGATGGTTTTATTCTTACTCAGCCCTATTCAAAGTCACATCTTGCGGCTATAGGACACAAAACGAACCCTGTCATGGCCCATAACTTGTATGACTTAAACGACTCTAGAATTGCCCTTGTCAAAGGAAGCTGGCAAGAACATTTGCTTATAGCCAATCAAATACTCTTTGAGCCTTATTATGTTCCAAATGTTCATGAAGCTATGGAAGCGGTGAATTCCAATGATGCTGATTATGCCATAGAGACACTGTGGACATTTTCCTATTTGATGAATGAAATGAGTTATGACAATCTAAGACCAAGTGGCGAAATTGAAATCTACGATTCTAAACACTTTTTGTTAAGTGAAGATAACGAAGTCTTTGCAGAGGTTCTGAATGAAATAACAAGTCAGGTAAATTTAAAGAAATATGAGGATATGGGTCTGTACGAGAATTATCAGATTCAGTCAACCTATGAATTCTATGAACTTTTGACAGTAACATTGTTTTTAATCCTATGCTTCATAGGAATCTATATAGCATTTTTGATTAATCGGTTGAACCTTGAACGTCAAAAGGCAGAGACGGCAAACAGCAGTAAAAGTGAATTCCTAGCTAAGATGAGTCATGAGATTAGAACGCCATTAACAGCCATTATGGGGTATATCAATCTATTGAGCCGATCAGAACATATATCTGGTAAGGAAAAGCAACAACTGAAGATTGCCTATAATTCATCTAATATACTCATACATTTGGTTAATGACATATTGGATTTCTCTAAGATTGAAGCGGGGAAAGTTAGCCTAGTTGAACAAGATTTCAATCTGAGGTTGATGATTAACAATGCCATTAATATTATTGGTGTTATGGCCGAAGAAAAGCAACTTGATTTTGTTGTAAAATTGCATCAAAACCTTCCTAGATTTATTCTAGGTGATGAAAGACGTCTTGAGCAGATTCTAATCAACATATTGTCAAACTCTGTAAAGTTCACCGATGAAGGTTTAGTAGAGCTGGTCATTGCACCTGAGTATTTTGATGATAAAGTACGCCTTAATTTCACAGTAAAAGACACAGGAAAAGGAATGAAGCCTGAAACAATCAACATGATATTTGATGCTTTCGAACAAGAGGACAATTCCATAAGCCGTCGCTATGGTGGTACTGGGCTTGGGCTTTATATATCCAAAGATTTCATTGAGCGTATGCATGGAGAAATACGAGTCAAAAGTGATGTTGGCAAAGGTACTGAATTTTCCTTCTTTACCATACATGAACTTGCCAAGGATATGGAAGAAGTGGATGAAGCAGCATCTACATACACAATTAATGAACTAGAAGGTATGAAAGTCTTGTTGGTTGAAGACAACGACATCAATCAAATGATTATCAGGGACATCCTTGTTGATATGGGTCTTAAAGTAATCATTACAAGCAATGGAGCTGAGGCCCTTGAAGTTGTTAACCCAGCATTTGACTTTGTACTAATGGATATACAGATGCCTGTTATGAACGGCTTGATGGCTGTAAAGATTATGAAATATAGGGAAGAACTAAACAAGGTGCCAATTATTGCCTTAACAGCCAATGTAATGCCAGAACAAATAGAATCCTACTATAAAGAAGGTTTTGATGCCTATTGTTCAAAACCGATTATGGTGAATGAATTGGCTCAAACCCTACTTCAAATGTATGATAAGTTCCATACTGAGGATGAAATAGAGGAGGTCTAAGTTCAATGGTTTCATTGACAATGGCGGTGGAATTCGATATACTTTGATTATCAAAGTAAAGTTGGTGAAGCCCTTGAATGAAGCTTACGAAGCACTGAATGATTTGTTGGTGAAGTTGTTTAATAATATATTGACTTTTGAAGAAGACGCCCTAATTACTGAAGAGTTCAAAGATATCTCTTTGAACGATATGCATGTTATTGAAGTCATCGGTATTAGTCAGAAGAAAAATATGTCATCCATTGCTAAAGCATTGGAAGTCACAGTTGGCACACTGACAATTGCAATGAATAACCTTGTCAAGAAAGGTTATGTCAAAAGGGTTAGAAGTGCAAAGGACCGCCGAGTTGTCTTAGTATCTTTGACAGAAAAAGGTGAGAGAGCACATACCCATCACGAGCAATTCCATGACAAGATGATTAGAGAAATTATGGACCGTCTTGAAGGGGAGCAACTGGATGTTCTTGTTGAAGCCCTACACAGCATACAAGAATATTTTACTAAGAAGTAATGATCATTTGCCTAATAGGTATAAAGAAAGCAGGTACATCAATGTGATGTAACCTGCTTTTTTAATACCACAATGTAGATGTTGTTGCTACTAATTATAGAATGTCAGGTACGTCTTTGGTCTTAGTAGCATTATCATTAGATGGATCATCTTCAATGCTTTGCTTAGAACCTAGGTAAGACGGTAAGTCCATTCCAGCCATATCAAACATTTCCTGCATAGGAGGTATTGATTTCATTAGTCCCGACAAGAAACCAGCCGTTGATGATTTTTCGCCATCTTGACCACCACCTGAACCATTGTCCCAAACAGTAACCTTATCAATCTTAATGCCTTTGATGGCTTCAACTTGTGTCTTAACAAGCTCTTCCATCTTATCAGCGATAATCAGCTTGATGGCAGCATTTGGATCTTGTCCAGCAGCACTAACGAGCTTCTCAAAACCGGCTGCTTGCTTAGCCAGAATCTCTTCGATACCACGGGCTTGTGCTTCCATTCTAGCATAAGTTGCATCAGCTTCACCTTTGGCTTTGCGTCTAATTTGCTCCGCCTCGGCTTCAGCCGCTATAACAGCACGTTTCTTATCAATCTCAGCATGAACGATGATATCAGCCTCTTTGGTAGCCGTTTCTCTTGCAGCTCTGGCTTGCTCTGCCGTTTTCTCTGAGGAATAAGCTTCTTCAAGGGCTTTGGCTGCTTGTACCTTTTCAGCAGCGGTTGCCTTACGAAGAGCTTCCGCCTCACGTTCTCTTCTTAGGGCGTCTGAATTAGCAACCGTTACTTTGGCTTCGTTCTCACCCTGTATCGCTAACGAATTGGCAGTTGCCACCTGAATACGTTCGTCTTGTTGTGCTTGAGCTTGACCAATTGAACCATCTCTGTTCTTCTCTGCAACAGATTTCTTGGCGTCATTGATGGCTTTGGCTGCTGCTTCTTTACCAAGGGCTTCGATATAACCAGATTCATCTTTGATATCTGTAACGTTTACATTGATTAATCTTAGACCAATCTTTTTAAGTTCAGTTTCAACATTGTTTGAGACAGCCATTAGGAATTTGTCACGATCTGTGTTGATTTCTTCAATATCCATTGTTGCAACAACCAGACGAAGTTGACCAAATATAATGTCTTTTGCCAGTTCTTCGATCTCTGTTAACTTAAGTCCTAGTAGACGTTCAGCCGCGTTTTGCATTACACCAAGTTCCGTTGAGACACCAACGGTAAATCTTGATGGTACATCAATACGAATATTTTGTTTACTAAGTGCGTTGGTTAGGTTAACGTTGATTGAGATAGGTGTTAAGCTTAAGAACTCATAGTGTTGGATGATTGGCCAAATAAATGCGGCACCACCATGAATACATTTTGCACTCTTATTGGCACCTGAGGCACCTTTACCTACTTTACCGTAAACAACCAGTATTCTGTCAGATGGACACTTCTTATAACGTGATAACAAAGCCATAAGTGTCATGAATACTAGTATAACAAATACTATTAATCCAATTAATAATTCCATGTATGCACTCTCCTCTTCTTTTTCTACCTTCTCAGGTTATTTATAGTTATAAGTTTATAATCAAATACGTTCCACAACAAAGGTGGTCGCATTTAACATATCAATAATACGTACATTGGTGTTGCTGCCTATCATTGCAGGTTCTTCGGTTACAGCATTGACTTCGATCAGTCTTTCTTGAAGGGTTAATTGAATTTTGCCAAAACCTTCTTTGTTAGGAGGGATTGGAATATAAACAATGGCGTCTTTACCAATGGCCCTTCGATAACTAATGTTGCCACTTGATTGCAGCTTAGATATGCCATAAAAGAGCATTGCTATAACTAACATAGCCATAAGACCTGCGACTAATGATAAGACAACAATAAGAACCAAGTGAATTGTAGTTTGTGCTAGGCTTGCACCAACCCAACCAAACATGGTTAAGAATGCTATGATACCTCTAAAGGTGACGAATCTGAAATCAGCACCACTGGCTGAGGTTTCAAATCCTTCATCATCAAGATCAAAAGAAGCATCCACTTCTGGGTCTACATCAAAGGACACATCCCCTTCCATATCGGCGTCAAAATCCATATCAGCATCTGAAGTAACTCCCATGCCTATTAGGGTTAGCACTGACTGAATAAACAAGATAACCGTTGAAGGTATTGCAACATAATAAAAAAACTCTCGATAAAACACTAAGACTGTCCCACCACTCTGACATATAAATGCCTCCTCTTATTGGGTAAGGATATACCCGATTACATTACATATTAATAATAATAGATAGATGAAATTAATGGAAGTCATAAATGGATGTATTTGGTATTTTTTTTTGCCACTAAAGGATGATTCTGCGCTGGCGCCTGCAAGGGTGCTATAGTTCATGACATCCGTATTACCGCTAGAACCAATACCTCTTAGTACACCACTTGGACCTGTACCTTTGACGCTGAATGATAGGAAAATCAACCAAATCACACCCCAACCAAAGAAAAATGAGTCTAAACGAAAAGTCATACTCTCATGTAAATATAGAAAGAATGCGGTCTCGACAGATCCCAGTAACATCATAGGCAGTATAATTTTTAATAAAGGTTTCATGTGAATACCTCCCCGGTATGTTCACCACGTAGGGTAAATTGTATTTACCTTTATTCTAAACCCTTATGTCTTCTCTGTCAAGCTTATCATAATTAAGAGTCTCTGTCCATGATCACAGAGTACTTGCAGAGTTGTTAAGAAAGTGTTACACTATATGTAAATACAGTTTACCACCGTGGTGGTGAAAAGGAAATTAGATTGGAGGCAATGTTGTGAATGAGATGACTCTTGGACAGAAAGTCAGAGAATTAAGGCTGTCAAAGCAAATGACACAAAAGGAGCTGGCTGGAGATTGTATAACAAGGAATATGCTGAGTCAGATTGAAAATGGCAGTGCAACACCTTCAATGAAAACCATGGAGTATTTAGCTGGTAAGTTGGAAAAGCCATTAGGTTTTTTTCTTGATGAACAAAAAGAAGAAGTTACCCTTGCTGCCATGGTCAGTGAATTGATTGACCTTAATGAAAAGAAGGACTACAAAGCAAGTGTTGCTTTAATAGAAGATCAGGTTGCTAATAACCCTATGTTCATGAAAAATAGGATGATGGTTGATTTATACACCAATTCCTATATGTATTTGGGTAATGCCTATATGGCTGATGGTAAATATGTGGAAGCTAAAGAGTGTTATGAAAAGCTTTTACGCTTTGAAGGGGATATGATGATTGTATCTGACATCTATCTTTACAAAATATATGCCCAGCTGTCAGAAGTGAATACATATCTAGCAGATATTGATACTGCAAAAGACTATCATAATAAAGGTCACAACCTAATCAGTCGGTTGATGGCAGGGCGCGAAGTTCAAAATCTATATCTGAAACTAATGGATGGTGACAACAATAGTCTAAAGTCCATGGCCAAAGAGCTTGATTTGTCAGATTATGATCCATATAGCTTGGCCAGGTTTAACATGGTAGTTGGTTCTGCTTATTATAATGACGAAGAATACCTAGAAGCAACCCATTACCTAGAAAAAGCCTTATCTTATTATGAAGGTAAATCTTACAATTCCATTACCTCCATGATCTACGAGGAGCTAAGTAAGTGTTATTCAGAGATGGAAGATTATAAGTTGGCCTATGATTTTTTGCAAAAGGCTAGAGAGAGCAAATTGTAGTTAAACTAGACCTATCAATTGCTTGGAAATCACATAGAAGAAGGATTCGTTAAGCAAGGACTGAGGATGCCCCAGTTTCCTTGCTTTTTGCACCTTAACCATATATAATGAGTAAAACATCAAAAGTCGGTTATACTTATTCTACTTCTATATATAGTTCTTAGGATGACACTTTGGCATTATATATAGCAGTAGAAAGTTTGACTAAGCTCTTTTGATGGAATGCACATAATTTTGAAGAATTGTGAACGGAGGGATAATTATGGCTCGCAAACCATATTATATTACTACAGCTATAGCCTATACATCTAAGACCCCGCATATTGGGAATACATATGAGGCAGTTTTAACAGATGCAATCGCTAGGTATAAACGTCTTGAAGGATTTGATGTCTTTTTTCTTACAGGAACAGATGAGCACGGACAAAAGATTCAACTTCAAGCAGAAGAAGAAGGCATCACCCCAAAAGAACATGTGGATAAGATTGCTGGAGAAGTAAGAGAAATCTGGGATTTTATGAACACCTCTTATGACAAATTCATTCGTACAACAGATGACTATCATGAAGTAACAGTACAAAAAATATTCAAACGCCTATATGACCAAGGTGATATTTATAAAGGCAGTTATGAAGGTTGGTATTGTACACCTGATGAGTCTTTCTATACAGAAGGTCAATTAGTTGATGGCAACTGTCCTGATTGTGGTCGTCCTGTAGATAAGGCCAATGAGGAAGCTTATTTCTTAAAGCTTAGTAAATATGAAGACAGACTTAGAAAACACATTGAAGAGAACCCACACTTCATTCAACCAGAATCAAGAAAAAATGAGATGGTCAATAATTTCTTAAATCAAGGACTACAAGACCTCTGTGTTTCTAGAACCTCGTTTAATTGGGGTGTCCCAGTGACATTTGATGAAGGTCATGTTGTTTATGTATGGATTGATGCTCTTAGCAACTATATTACAGCCCTTGATTATAACCCTGAAGGGGATAGCGGCGACCTATTTAACAAATACTGGCCAGCAGATGTTCATATTATAGGTAAGGACATCCTAAGGTTCCATACAATTTATTGGCCAATTATGCTTATGGCTCTTGATGTTGAGCTTCCTAAACAAATCTTTGGTCATCCTTGGCTAATGGTTGGTGAAGATAAGATGTCTAAATCACTTGGTAATGTTGTTTATGCTGAGGAATTGGTTAAACATTTCGGTGTTGATGCGGTACGTTATTTTGTCCTTCATGAAATGCCATTTGCACAAGATGGTACATTAACCTATGAATTGCTTATTCAAAGAACCAATTCAGACCTTGCCAATATCCTTGGTAACTTGGTTAATAGAACGGTTGCAATGGTTGCTAAATACTTTGATGGTAAGATTCAATCACCAAATACCAAAGAAGCTATTGATGATGAACTCATCAACTTAGCACTTGAGACACCATCAAAAGTTTCTAAGAAAATGGATACATTACGTGTTGCAGATGCAATGGATGAGATATGGACACTACTTAGACGTAGTAATAAATATATTGATGAGACTTGTCCTTGGATTCTTGCCAAAGATGAAGACCAACAAGAACGACTTGGTACAGTGCTTTACAACTTACTTGAGAGTATTCGAGTGGCAACCGTATTATTGTCACCATTTATGCCTGAGACTGCCTGAGAAGATTTTTAAACAAATCAACACCAGTGCAACAAGTTGGGAATCTCTTGAACACTTCAATGGCATCATTGTTGGTGACTATGTAGGTGAAGGCGAAGTCCTCTTTGCAAGAATGGATGAGAAGAAGAAGCTTCTTGAGATTAATCCAGACCTTGCAGATGAAATGGATGATAAAAAAGCCAAGAAGCAAACTCAGAAGAATAAGAAAAAAGAAGCTAAGAAGAAAGATAAAGAAGCTAAGAAAGCAGATGAAGGTGGACCTATCACTTTTGATGATTTCATGAAAGTAGAGATGAAAGTCGGTGAAGTTTTGGAATGTGAAAGACATCCAGATGCTGACAAACTTCTTGTATCCAAGATAAAAATTGGTGAGGAAGTCAGACAGATTGTGTCAGGTATAGCATCCTACTACTCTACTGACGAAATGGTTGGCAAGAAAGTGATTGTTGTTATGAACCTTAAAGCAATAAAGCTTAGAGGTGTGATGTCAGAAGGTATGATACTGGCTGCATCTGATAGCGAAGGCAAACTAAAAATCGCCACAGTTGACGGTGATATTGCAAGTGGTAGTGAAGTAAGGTAAAATGATTATAGGGGACCCTAAGGGTCCCTTTTCAATTTTAAAAGTAGACCCAGTAGAAAGAGAAGTGAGACATATGATTTTTGAAAGTCATGCACATTACGATGATGATAGATTTGCTAAAGATAGGGAAGCGATTCTGAAGAAGGTTCGAGGGGCAGGTGTTGGTTGTATTATCAATGCAGCTTCAAGTATGAACAGTTCAAGGTTATCACTTGAGCTGGCAAAAACACATGAGATTATCTACACATCAGTCGGTGTTCATCCTCATGATGTACAAGAGATGAAAGAGAATGATTTAGAAATATTGCTGGCTATGACAGCCTTTGATAAAGTTGTTGCTATAGGCGAGATTGGTCTTGATTACTATTATGACAATGTACCTCCGGAGATTCAAAAGCTATGGTTTAGACATCAAATCAAATTGGCGGTAGATCTTGATTTGCCAATGATTATTCACAGCAGAGAGGCTTCAAAAGATACTTATGATATATTACATGAGAATAATGCCCATAAGGTTGGAGGGGTTATACATTGCTTCTCAGGTAGTGTAGAAACAGCTAAGATGTATGTGAAGCTTGGTTATTACATAGGCATAGGTGGTGTTATAACTTTCAAGAATTCTAAGAAGCTTGTTGAAGTTGTCAAAGAGATTCCTCTTGACAAGCTATTGGTTGAAACAGATAGTCCTTACTTATCACCTATACCACATAGAGGGAAAAGGAATGACTCTAGCTATTTACCACATATCATAGAGGAGATTGCTAAGATTAAGAATGTAAGTTCAAAAGAGGTTGAAGAGGCTACATGGAATAATGGCTGTAAATTGTTTGGCTTGTAAGCCTTTTAGATGATATTTCATATAGACAAAGTGTCAAGGTAATGCTATATTATTTTTACACAATGTCGTAAAGGGCATATTGAAGAGGTGGTACAATGATTTTGTATATAAGAGCCCTAGGTTTTAGCGTTTATGACACAAAAGATAAAGCTGAAATATTGGTGGCCACAATTATAAAAGATTCAACTGAAAAAAAGATATGGGAAGCGGACGACCATGAACGTAATGTGGAATATTATAAGACATTTGGTGATGGTTTTGGTTTAATGATTCGTGGTACCCTAAATCAAGAGGATGAGCTCAATGTCCATTCATTGTTGCCTTATTCTCTTGGTAAACATGTGACGGATATTCACGAAGTGGATGTGGTCAAGCAATCTGAACAAGAGATATACCATGCTTCTGTGAAGAATTTGATTCTGGAACGCCTATCTCATTTTTCCTTCAAAACTTAATAGATTATAAGAATGCTGAGAAAGCAGATGATGTTTATATAAAGGACATTCGTTTGTCGGCTTACTGTGTTGAGGCAACAGTTATTTTGCCAATAGACAAAGATGCCACAGACATTCTTCTAGAAGAGGAAGAGGAAAAGATTCGTAAGGAACTTCTAGATCAGGCTCGTAAAGGTGACGAGGATGCTATGGCAATACTCGATGATGAAGCCTTAGAAGCATCTGAGGTTCTATCTGAAAGACTAAGAAATGAAGATATTCTAAGTGTCCTTGAAGGTTTCTTTGTACCAGTTGGCGATCATGATGATATCTATTCTTTCCTTGGGAATATTGAAGATGTAGAAGAGTTAGTCAATCCTGAAACAGATGAGAAAGTTTTTCGCATAAAAGTTCAATGTATGAATATCAATATAGATGTATTTGTCAATGAGTCAGATTTAGTTGGTTATCCAACAAAAGGAATGCGATTCAAATGCACAAGTTGGGTACATGGCACTGTAGATTTTGACTTTAACAATAATCAAGATGACACCAAGAAGGATGACTAATGAGAGCACATACTACACGAATCAAAGTGAGATACGCTGAGACAGATCAAATGGGTGTTGTCCATCACGCCAGCTTTTACCCATGGTATGAAGTGGCAAGGACGGATTTTCTTGAAGATGTTGTTGCAAGTTATAAAGACATAGAAGACATGGGTTTATTATTACCAGTGGTCAATAGCCATTGTGAACATAAGAAACCAGCCAAGTATGGGGATGAAGTAACCATTACTTCTACTATCAAAGAGCTTAACAGGGTAAAGATGGTACTAAGCTATGAAGTCTATCGTTATGATGACTTAATTGCAACAGGTTACACCACTCACGCATTTGTTGATAAAACATTCAATGTTGTTAATGTTGAGAAAGCATTTCCTATGATCTATGAGCGTTTGGTGGCTTGTTTGTAGGGTGGTGCTGCAAGTAAGTGTGAGAATACGATAAAGGTTTAAGCAATATAATTGGACAATTGCAGCTAAAGCTGAAAGCTCACTTAGGTGAATTCTACTCCATAACATTGATTGATATGCTATGAATTGAATGTAACCTTATAAGCTTTGGCTGTGATTTTCAGATAGAAGTAAAAGAAATATTACTTCACGAGAAAAGCACGAGTTTCTGTAGCTCAGCTGGATAGAGCATTCGCCTCCTAAGCGAAGGGCCGTGGGTTCGAATCCCGCCAGGAACGTTATTGTATAGGACATATGAAACACATATCTAGATGTAATATCCAGATTATAGGGTCAATTGACTCAGCAAATATTTAAAGGCTTAGTGCATTCTTATTAGAAAGCACTAAGCCTTTAAATATTTTTCTTAGTTCAATGGAACAATCAATCTCTAGTCAATAATTCTGTCTAATAATGTGTCTTGTGTCGTGGTAAAGTAAAGCATAGGGGAAAATTCACTACAAGAGATTGACTTTGCCTGCCGGTGTCGGCAGTTACGCAGCAACCACATCAGTGTGAAGTCAACGAAGGAGGTACATATATGAGTGTTTTTTCAGAAAAGAGAAGAGGTATTATTAAGAAGATAACCGTTGAGATAGAATATCCCAATGGGGTCAAAAAAAGTAGAGCCTATAATCCACAAAGAGATAATATTGAAGGCATATTTTGGTCTGACCGTATGATTAATGAGGTTCTTGCACCTTATTATGACAATCAGAATGCAAAGCACGACACATTTGAAGTAATGGAAATGTGGGACCCACTCCATAACAATTGGGACGAGAGACCAACAATGTTACTGAAGGGTATCAATGATAAGATTATACCAGCTTGTACCCTTCATAGAGATGCAGATGACTTTGAAGATTTGTTAACCCTAGACAGAATATTTGTATAGTGAAGCATGTTATGAAACACCTACCAGATTCGCCAGGTATAAGCCTGTGAACCTGGTAGGTGTTTTTTGCTGTCTAGTAGATTTGAGCTAAGGATACTGTATAAATTAGTTTCCATATTCTGGCAGTAAATAATACGGTATATCGAATGTAAAGTATTGTATTTCGAAATAATTAGGGTGAGGTGGCATATCCTGAGTATTTTTCAGACAATATCATTTAAGTGTTGTATATAACTGATAATTACTGTATAGTATGTAGAAATATATAAAAATATGGAAATATGAAGTATAGGGATGAAAAAGAAAGAGGGAGGTCAATCATGAGCCGTATAATCAACGTATCAAATTTATCCAAAAGGTTTGAAGTGAAAACGAAGGAGTCAGGTTTAAGAGGAAGTCTTAAGTCTATTATGAAGCCATCCTATAGAAGAGTGGATGCTGTCAATGGCATAGATTTTGATGTGAATGAAGGTGAAATGCTTGCCTTTATAGGCCCAAACGGTGCAGGTAAATCTACAACCATCAAAATGCTGTCAGGTATCTTACACCCAAGTGGCGGTGAAATGGAAGTCCTTGGCTTGAATCCTATCAAGGATAGACAACAACTTAGTTATAACATTGGTACTGTCTTTGGACAAAAATCCCAGTTATGGTTTCACTTACCACCTGCAGACAGTTTTGAACTTCTTGGGAAAATCTATGAACTGGATAACAATCAGTTGAAAAAACGGGTAAACTTGTTGACGGATATCTTTGAAATTGGTGAACTTGTGGATATCCCAGTCAGGAAGATGTCCCTTGGCCAGAGAATCAGGTGTGAGATTGCTGCCTCCCTCTTACACGAACCAAGGATAATATTTCTTGATGAGCCAACCATAGGGCTTGATGTCATAGTAAAGCAGAAAATACGTGATTTGATAAAGACTATCAATAGTGATGAAAAAACCACCATTTTTTAACATCTCATGATGCAGGTGATATTGAAGATTTGTGTAAAAGGGTTATCGTTATTAACCATGGCGATATCGTTACAGATGAAAGTGTCAAAAATCTTAAATATAATTATCTTACCCATAAGATAATCAGCCTCAAATATGCCAATGAAGTTACCCTAGAATATGATGACATTAAAGTCCTTAAGAAAAAGGGCTACGGGGTTAAAGTAGAAATAGATACGGCAACCACGGACATCGATGAAGTTATTGCTAGACTGATGCACCAAGGAAAAGTTCTTGACATAACAATAGAGGATCCACCTATGGAAGAGATCATTGCCTCAATCTATAAAAGAAAAAAAGGTGGTGGCATAGATGAAGACAATTAGCGTAGACAGACGGCCTTTCTATTTATGGTTACATGTAAAAAAATATGTTCATATATTCAAAGTATCCGTCATGGACGCCATGGTTTATGTTCTAGATGTTCTTGGTCGTAGCGGCTTTTTTGCCTTTATTATATTTGTTTATCTAATGTTATGGAGGACTATTTATAGCAAAGGTGATGGAGTGATTGAAGGTTTTAACCTTAATATGATGATTTGGTATTTGGTTTTGACAGAAATTATTACTTTATCAACAACAGATTACTATCAAGAAGTCTCATCGGATATAAAGACAGGCAACGTAGCCTACTTGCTAAACAAACCCTATCATTATGTTACTTATTGTTTTGCAAATAATATGGGTAAGGTCCTTTTTAGGATGGCCATAAACTGTCTTGTAGGTATCGGTATTGGCTTATTATTTGTAGGAAAGCTTGTGACTTTTGAATTATATATGGTGCCATTTGTCTTTGTGGCTTTGGTCCTTGGGACAATTATCAATTATTTCATTAATTTTGCTTTGGCTATGACAGCGTTTTGGGTTGAAGAGAATATTGCTTTTCGCTGGATATATCAGAAGCTTGTGTTTACCCTTGGTGGTATGTTGTTGCCACTTGATCTTTTCCCAAAGGGTTTGGAGCAGGTCAGTAAAAAACTGCCTTTTGCTTATGTGACTTATGGACCAGCCAAGCTTCTTGTGGATTTTTCCTTGGATAATTTTCTTAGCTTGGTTATTGGTCAGGCCATCTATTTGTTATTGGCTCTAATACTTTGTTACAGTGTCTATAGAAAGGGTGTGACAAAACTCAATGTTAACGGTGGTTAAGAAAAATCTTATTATGATGGCAGCATATTTCAAATTAAATCTGTCAGCTTCAATGGAATATAGAAGTAGTTTTCTCATTCAAGTCTTTGGTATGTTTCTAAATAATGCATCCTTTGCCTTTTTCTGGTGGCTTCTATTTGAAAAAGTTGGGGATATTGGTGGTTATGGTTTTGATGAAGTCATGCTACTCTGGGCTTTTGCATCATCAGGATTTGGACTGATGTTTGTCTTCTTCGGTAATGCCATAAGACTATGTGAAATGATTCTAAAAGGTGAAATTGACTCATATTTGCTACAGCCAAAGAATGTACTAGTGAATGTTGTTGCCTCAAAAAGCATTACATCTGGTTGGGGCGATATCGTATATGGTATTATGCTTTTCTTCATTATTAGAGGTCTTGATATAAAAGGATTCTTAGTATTCTTGATTTTTTCGCTTACAGCGGCTCTGCTATTTACCAGTGTCATTGTGACTTTCAATACCTTGGCATTTCATTTTGGCAATGTTGCAGCTATTGCCAACTTAGCTTTTGAATTTACCATTACCTTATCCATATACCCAACCATCATTTACAAGGGATTTATTAAGTTCATTATTTTCACAGTCTTGCCCGCAGGCTTCGCAACAATGATTCCAGCCCTAATGGTTAAGAATTTTCATATAGGATGGGCATTTGTGATCCTTGGAGTGACAGCTGTTTGGCTGATTGTTGCATTTTCAAGCTTTAACATTGGTCTTAAGAAGTATGAATCAGGTAATCTTATTGTTCAAAAACTGTAAAATCCATACGAAAATATGGTCAAATAACGCTTTAGCAAAATAAATTACTAAATTAAAAGATGTCTCTTTTTCCCTTGCAAACAGACAAAAGCTGTGCTATTATTTATGAGGAATAATAAAATAGCTAAAGTAGGATAGTTAATTAATTAACCAACTCATTTGTCGATTTTTTAGGGCAATTTTGCTATGAAAACAGCATAGATAACGCTTTTTGTAAGGAAATTTGTCAAGAGGACAAAAAAAATGATCTTATAATTTTAGATTATAATAAGTGGGTAGTTTTGCAAACTCTGATAAATATTTACCAGTGGTGCAATTTTCAATATGAAGCCAGGCTACCAAAAACTTGCAAAAACTTTAATATTTAGAAAGAATCTTTGATAAGAACTTGACCCAGTGAACTACCCCACTAGTCAGACACAGATTGTTTGATAGTGGGTTTTTTTATGTTCTATAGTAACAAACATTCCTTAGGTAACAACAGGATGCTCTCACCAATCCTGTAAAGTATATACGTGTATAGGTAAAAACCCCAATATTATCTATAACACAGATGAGGTTCCGAATTTATACACCTCATTAACAAAGGCGGGCAATAACATGGTTATTGTCAAAAAGGAGGATCACATGAGTAAAGATGTACTATCAAAATTTAAGTTTGATGAGAACATTGCAAAAATCGTTGCAAATGCTCCATCTGTCATAGTACCAGAAAGCAGAGCTCAAGTTCTTGATCTTGCTACTGGGCATGGACAAGATGTTTTCGAAGTAAACTATGACATCGAAGGCGCTGGTCTTAAGAAAGAAGCAACGGTAACACGTTGTAAGAATGGTGTTTCTGTTAATTATGTAGAAGCATACATGAGAAGAAGAGATCCAAACTGTATGTGTATCGGTGATGATGGTATTACTGATAAGACAAAATACAAAGACCGTTTTGGTTCTGATTTTGAGCCAGTGCGTCAAGAAACATTTGAATGGCTTGCAGGGGAAGACATTATTGTTTTACCTTTCTACGCTGGTGATCCAAATCACGGTGGTTATGAATCAGTTCTAGTTGGTCCTAAGAACGCTGCATTCTTTGCGGGTGGTCTTGCTGACCTTCAAGGTTTTATTCCAGCAGAAGATGTACGTGATGGATTTGAACCAAAAGCTGTAATCTACCTTGCTCCAACATTTAGACACACTCATTATGATGGTAAGCAAGTTGTTGTACATAACAGAACAGAAGCAGTTCATGAAGTATATTCTTTCAACCTATATCCAGGACCATCAGCTAAGAAGGGTGTTTACGGTATCCTACTTACAATTGGCGAAAGAGAAGATTGGGTAACAGCTCATGCATCAACTGTAAGAGTTGTAACACCATATGACAATGCTGTAAACATCATGCACGAAGGTGCTTCAGGTGGCGGTAAGTCAGAGATGATTGAAGAAATCCATAGAGAAGCTGATGGTAGCGTTCTTCTTGGAAAAGATACAGTAACTGATGATGAAATCTACATGGAGCTTGGTGATACATGTGAACTTCACCCAGTAACTGATGATATGGCACTTTGTCATCCATCTTATCAAAATGGAAGCAAGCTTGTTGTATCTGATGCAGAAGCAGGTTGGTTCTTAAGATTTGACCATATTACAGAGTATGGTACTTCACCAGAGCATGAGAAGCTAACAGTACATCCACCAGAGCCACTTATCTTCCTTAACATGGAAGCAGGCGTTGACTCAACAGTTCTTATTTGGGAACATAAGATGGATGAACCTGGTAAGCCTTGTCCTAACCCACGTGTTGTTATGCCAAGACACTTTGTACCAGACGTTGTTACTGAGCCAGTAGCAGTAGATATCCGTTCATTCGGAGTTCGTGTACCACCTTGTACAAAAGAAGAGCCAACTTATGGTATCTTAGGTATGCTTCACATTCTTCCACCAGCACTTGCTTGGTTGTGGAGACTTGTTGCACCTCGTGGACATGCGAACCCATCTATCGTTGATACTGGTGGAATGAGTTCAGAAGGTGTTGGTTCATACTGGCCATTCTGTACTGGTAAAATGGTTACTCAAGCTAACTTACTACTTGACCAAATCAAAGCTACACCTGATACACAATACGTATTGATTCCTAACCAACATATTGGTTCTTACAAAGTAGGATTCAAAGCTGAGTGGTTAGACAGAGAATACCTTGCAAGAAAAGGTTCAGCTACATTTAGACCTGATCAACTTGAAGAATCAAGATGTTCAACTCTAGGATATGCGCTTAAGAGCCTTAAGATTGACGGACATAAGATTCCATCAGGTATGCTTCAAGTTAACAAGATGCAAACTGTTGGTAATCAAGCTTATGACGAAGGTGCAAAAATTCTTACAGACTTCTTTAAAGCAGAGCTTAGCCAGTTCTTAACAGACGAGCTTTCTCCACTTGGAAGAGAGATTATTGAAGCATACATGAACGATGCTTCAGTTGAGGAATTTGCAAAATTCATGTAATATGAATTAATTAATCAACAATATTTGTGCCACTTACTTAGGTAAGTGGCACTTTTTATTTGTTTGTAATTAACTTTACTGCAGGCAATTGACGTATAAAACTGGGACAAAAGTACCAAACGTATTGCATTTCATATGGCTAGCAAACGTCCTACCTTATGGTATAATTAAAGAAAATATGCCTCAGAGGGAAAAGGAGGTTATCTGATGATTGCAGAAGCTAAACCAGAAGTAAATGCACTGATACTTGCCAAGTGGCAAAATATGTTGGATTTTGTAGCCAACTTATTTGGTGTCAAAGTATCGATGATTACTAGGGTAAAGAACCATTCAATTGAAACAATTCTTAACAATAAAGGTGCAGAAGAAAGGGTTGTCAAAAAGCAAAATATTGGCGAAGGTAGTTTTTGCGATATTGTTATAAACAACAACCAACCTTTAGCCGTTGAGAATGTGTTCAACGATGAAAAGTGGGCTATGAAGGACGAAAACAGAGTCGCTTATTTAGGTGTACCAATTAGATGGCCAGATGAAGAAATATTTGGCACTCTTGCAATAGAGGATAATAAGGAACACACATTTACAAAACGTTATCACGAAATCATGAGTTCTTTTGAAGATATGGTGAACACAGATCTGGCTCTATTAATGGAAAGTGATGCATTTGACAGACGTAGTACATTCAATCATATGTCTATTCATCACATCAAATCAGCAATTATTATTTATGACGCTGAGTTTATCATAAGAAGTTATAACGAAGTTGCTGAGACGATTACGGATTATAGCAGGGAAGAAGTCCTTGGTCGACACTTTGATGAGTTAAAGACGACTTTGGGTCTTGGCAAGACCATTGTGTCAGGCAAATTGTATGAGATTGATTGTAAAAAAGGCCATAAGAAGATTATATTAGTCGATATAAGTCATATGGATGGTCCAGATGGAAAAGCTATGACAGTGTTAAGCTTTACTGATCAGTCTCATTATATGGAGTTACAAACAAAACAACTTGTCGAAACCAGTATTGATGATGCAACAGGTGTTTACAATAACAGTGGCATCTCAGACCTTCTTAATAATGAAGCAAAGAGAGCTGGTAGGTACAAACATCAACTATCTATAGTAGTCGTTCGTATAGACGGTTTTGCTATGATTGATGAAGTACACGGCCAAGGCAAATCTGATATTGTCCTCCAAACGCTGGCCATTATTCTGAAAAATGAAACACGTGATGTTGATCTTATCGGTCGGCTATCAGATGATGTTTTTGTTGCGGTTTTACCTGCCACAGGTATTAAGTCAGCCAGTATCGTGGCTAAAAGGATTGTTAAAGCAGCAGATAACTATAGCGATGATGAAACACCTTTTACAGTATCCGTAGCATGTAAGTCCGTTGATCATTACGATGAACTAGATTGGTTAGAGGAAGCGGTTAGCTTATTATTTAATGCAAATGATGCTGTGTAAAATCATAAAATCACGCCTTTAGATTATTGTCTAAAGGCGTTTTTGCTGCCTAGAAAAGTCATACAAAATCGGGCCAGTGTATGCAAAAAAATGATATATATAGTATAATTGTGTTATCAACCAATGGGAGAATACAAATGGTTAAAATAGGTGATATTGCTAAAGCCACAGGGTTTTCAATAACCACAGTCTCAAAAGCCTTAAACGGCTACGTAGATATCAGTGATTCAACAAAAAATCTCATTATAAATAAAGCCAAAGAACTAGGGTATGTGCCAAATGCAAGTGCACGTAGTCTTGTTATGAAGCGTTCTTTTACAGTTGGTATTATAGTAGAAGATAGTACCAATTATGGCCTTGAACATCCATTTTTTGCCAGCACTATCCAACACTTTAAGACGTTTATGGAGGGGAAGGGTTATGATTCTCTTCTTATTGCCAATGGACTTGGGGATACTCCAGTAGACAGCTATTTAAATCATTGTAGACAAAGAGGCGTTGATGGTATTGTCATCTTCTGTACAGATGTTGAGAATGAGGGCATTCAGGAGCTTCTGAAGAGTCAACTACCAAGTGTCATATTTGATAACCCTAAGATGGGGACGAATTCAGTTTATTCAGATCACTACCTAGGATCTAAGAAAGCAGTGGAATACCTAATAAAGCTGGGACACAAGGAAATTGCACATATATATGCAGATGTTTCTCATTACCCTGGTAAGCGCCGTAAACAAGCCTATATGGATGTACTGAATGAGAATAACATTGTTATAAGAGAAAATCTCCTTCAAGATGGCGGTTGCTTTGAATTTGATAAATCAAAAGAAGCAATGGATAGTTTGCTTAAGCTAGATAATAGACCTACAGCTATTTTTGCTGCAAGTGATATTATGGCACTAGGTGCTATCAAAAGTTGTCATCAAAAGGGCCTTAATGTACCTGATGACATATCAGTAATTGGCTATGATAATCTTAAAATGCTTGAGTGGATAAGTCCAAGAATATCAAGTGTCGCCCAAGACATGCGTAAAATTGGACGTGAATGCGCAAGAATTCTACTTGATAAAATTGAAAAACCTAACTACAAAAGAGTGGATTCTGTCATGATCCCAACTACCCTTATTATTGGTGATACCTGTAAACAACTAAACTAGATTAATTGATGAAACAAGAAAATAGGTGACATGATGATTAGAAGAACTAGACAGTCTGTTGGTTACCGAGGAAAGAGCTTATTGACAACCTCTCATACCTCAAGAACCTTAAATCCAATTGAATATTCCCAAGGGAAAATGAGTGATTTGGTTATGAGAAATCTCCGTGATTTTAGGACGCTTGTTAAGTTTAATTCATATAATGGGCTACACCTATATAAAATGAACGGAGACATTGTGCCAATAGCTACACATCCTTTTAATGTGTATGACTGGTATAAGGACTATCATCAGATATTTGAATCCATAGGCAAGTGGATGGAGAACGAGCGGTTTCGTATCATTTTGGACCCCGTTGAAAAGCTACAGTTTGGTCAAGAATCTGAAAAGGATATTCTGGGTGACTTGGATTGTCTTAGGTATTACTGTAAGTTGCTAGACACTATGAATTTAAGTTCTTATAACAAAGTTCTATTAAATGTTGGTCATTATCCAGATACAAAACTTGGCCATGATCGATTTATCAAAAGTTATTTTAGAATGCCACCATATATTAAGAAGCGCATAGCTCTTTATAATGACAGAACACAAAATGACATTGAGGAAATTCTGTATGTAGCTTCTGAGATAAAGGTACCGGTTGTATTTAATCATTATGAGGGCTTGGATAAACTAAGTAAGTCCTTTTTGGAGTATAAACGTAGAGTTCTTAAATCATGGCAAATGGAGGATGGAAATCCAATCATCCAAGTATTTGAAAAAGACCATGATACCAAGAAAGAATTCTATGAGCTTATAAAGTATGATGAAATATCACCAATCAGTGAACTTCTTAATAAAGAGAATATTTCACTGATCTATGAGAGCAGTTTCAAAGATATTGCGGCAACCAAAATTTCTAATGTGGTCACAGAGCATAAAGGTGTATTTCTGAAAGAAGCATGCATAAAGGAATGGCAACGCTACAGACATTTGGCTATGGCCCACGATCCTGATGGATTTGTTGAGATGCAAGAATTCATGGACAAGCCTACGTCATTTAAAGAATTTTATTATAGAATAGAAAAAATATTAAGTCGTTTCAAGATGTTACCTAATGACATATTTGCAGCAGAAGAAATTGTAAATGATTTTGGAGATATCATTAAACAAAAAGAAAGAAAAGAAGCACTTAGATTATTGAAAGAAAGGGATATGGAAGGCTTTAAGAATTATTGCCACACTTTAGCTGAAAACTATGAAATTATTGAACTAAGCTCAAGTTATTATTTCCATTTAAATTAAGATATGAGGTATAAAAATATTGTTGAGGGCCGCTTTGTTAAGCGGCTCAATCGTTTTGTGGCAGAAGTAGAAATCGATGGTGTAATACAACTTGTTCACGTGAAAAATACTGGTCGTTGCCGTGAGCTTTTTATCGAAGGTGTAAAGGTTTTTCTGGAGGAAAGTGACAACAAGAATCGTAAAACCAAGTATTCACTTATTGCCCTCTATAAAGGGAATATGCTTATTAATATTGATTCACAAGCACCCAATCAAGTTGTATATGAGGCCTTGAAAGCAGGCTTGATTAAGGAGATTGGCCATGTGTCTTATGCCAAGAGGGAGGTCACATATGGTGCTTCAAGGTTTGATATCTACTATGAAACGCCAGATGTCAAAGGCTTTATTGAGGTAAAAGGTGTAACATTGGAAGTGGATGGTATGGCAATGTTTCCAGATGCGCCTACTGAGCGGGGTTCAAAGCATGTGCTTGAGTTGACCCAAGGATTAGAAGAAGGGTATAAGAATTATATATGTTTCTTGATTCAGATTGATGAGATCAATGCGTTTAGAATGCATTATGAAAGAGATTTGGCATTAGCTAAGAACGTATATGAGGGTATGAAGAAAGGCTTAGAGGTTCTTGTGTATAATAGTAAAGTAAGCTATGACACCTTAGAGATCAATGAGACTTGTACTTTCAATACTGTTTCTATAGATGAGAAATCCCCACAATAAAAAAAGAAGGGGAAGGAGGAGGAAGTATATGTTAACAGAAGCAAAAATGGCGAGGTTTAAACCTCACCCGGTGGTCCAAGTACTTGTTTTCATTGGTATCTATATTATCAACACAGTTATAGTAGGTATGATAGCTGGTGGCTATGCAATGGTTAGGTATTTTGGACAAAGTAATGGCAATATTGACAACATGGCATTTGAACTTCAAGAAATTCTGATGGATTCTGAGGGGATGTTGATACAACTCTTTATTACAATCATATTGATTGGTCTCACCATCATCTACTGTCGTTTCATTGAAAGACGTTCCTTAAGTTCTATGGGCTTTTCAAAAACAAAATTCTTGTTTAGATATATAAAAGGTCTAGGTCTAGGTTTCTTGATGTTTAGTTTTGCAGTCTTAATTTGCATGATGACTGGAACATTGTCAATCACAACGATTGATACGACAATCCCAATTGGTCTTATAGTTCTATTTTTCATAGGATTCATGATTCAAGGGATGAGTGAAGAAGTCTTTCTTAGAGGTTATCTAATGACAAGTCTTGGTGCAAGAACTTCAATCATATGGGCGATTATGATTAATTCGGTCATATTCGCTGGCTTACATCTCCTAAATCCAAATGTCAGTTTTCTTGCGTTAGCCAATCTTATTTTATTTGGTGTTTTCGCGTCAGTCTATACTCTAAGAACCAACAACCTATGGGAAATTGGTGCCATTCACTCTATTTGGAATTTCGCTCAAGGTAATATCTACGGTATCCAAGTTAGTGGAATGGCTATGAAAGCCAGCGTGTTGAAAGCCACAACTATTGGTGAGAGTGCGCTAATTAATGGCGGCGAATTCGGTCTTGAAGGTGGCATAGCTGTTACTATAGTACTTGGGCTTGCGACAGCTTGGGTTTTATTTATTGGTGAAGGCAAACTAGTCAAAAGCAAAGATGTTGTAGATGCAATTGAAGTGTAAATAAAACAAATAGTGACACTTAAAAGAGAATGATTAACCATGCAATGACATGGAATCATTCTCTTTTCGATTATTATTGTAGTGTTTTGGAGTCTTTACGCCTTAATTAATTCATCCATTTCATCAAGAACAGCTTCAAAAACCTTAAGTGCACTTTCAACAGGTGTTTTGGTTGTCATATCAACACCTGCAGCCTTTAGAGTATCAAGTGGGTACCGGCTACAGCCTGAGTCTAAGAAATGCTTATAATTATCTACAGCGACTTTGCCATTATCTAAGATGTCTTTTGATATAGCAATGGCTGAGGAGAAGCCAGTTGCATATTGATAAACATAATAGTTGTAGTAGAAGTGAGGGATTCTTGCCCATTCCATTGCAATTTCCTCATCAATAATAATGTCATCGCCGTAGTATTTCTTATTAAGGTCAAGATAATGTCGGCTTAAGCTCTCAGCGGTTAAAGCTTCACCCTTCTCAGCAAGTTCATGAATCAGTCTTTCGTACTCTGCAAACATAGTTTGGCGGTATAAGGTTGTACGGAAACTTTCCATATAATGGTTTAGCAAATACATACGTTTCTTCTTATCTGTTGTTGTTTTTAGTAGATGCTGTAGGAGTAATGATTCATTAACGGTGGAAGCGACTTCTGCAAGGAATATTGGGTACTTGGAATAAATGTAGGATTGCTTTTCATTTGAATAGTAGCTGTGCATGGTGTGGCCAAGTTCATGAGCCAATGTGAACATACTTTTGATGTTGTTTTGGTGATTCAGTAGAATATATGGGTGAACATCATAGGTGCCCCATGAGTAGGCACCACTTCGTTTACCTTCACTCTCATAAACGTCGATCCAGTTGTTATCAAAAGCTTTGTTCAAAGTTGAAAGGTAATCCTCACCCATAACGGCAAGCGCTTCTAAGACAGTTTCTTTAGCCTTGTCATAAGAAATGTCCTCTTTGACATCTGAAATCATCGGTGTATAGAGGTCATACATATGAAGTTCATCAAGCCCCATAATTTTCTTTCGAAATGATACATATCGGTGTAGAAGAGGTAGATTGTCATTGACAGTTTCAACTAGATTATCATAGACACTGATATTAATGTTTTTACCAAATAATGAGGCTTGGCATGTGGATTCGAAATGCCTTGTTTTTGCCATAAAAACATCTTTTTTTTAGATTGGAAGTTAAGATAGCAGCCAGAGTGTTTTCACTTTTTTTTGTAGGTCGCATATAAAGTTTGAAAAGCGGTTCTTCTTACTTCTGGCTTGGGGCTTTCAAGGTATTTACTGAAGTTGCCTTTGGTCAACATAGATTTATTGCCTTGGTCATCAATCACATCTGGAAATGTCATATCTGCATCATTAAACATGGAGAATATCTTGCTTGGTGATCCTGCAAAATCACTGAGTCCAGCTAAGAGCATTTCTTGTTCCTTAGGTAAGATGTGTGCTTTTTGTCTTAGCAAATCATTGAAATAATGGTTATAGAGGTTTAGTTGATCAAGGCTTTGCTTATATGTATCAAGAAGGTCAGGTTCAATAGAAAGAAGTTCTGGCTCAATATAAGCCATGGCTGACATTACATTGACTTGTAGGGCGTCGATTTTTTCGGTAGCCTCCTGAGAAATACTGTCTTTAGTGTCTAGGTGAAGTCTCATAAATGAAAAGGCATACAATCTTGAAAACTTCATCTCTAATCTATCTCTTGTATCTAGACAATCATAAAGTGTTTGTGCTGATTCTTTCAACTGCCCTTGGAGACTCAGTAAGTGCTCACATAGGGCGAGAATGTCATCGTAATAGGCCTGCCAAACCCCTTCATCACCAATAAGATCCGTCAGTTGCCATTTATATTTTCCTTCAATATCATTACGTTTTGGTAAGTTGTTAGTCATGTTAGTAAACTCCTTTTTTGTCGGTGTTAAATAGGCTATATAAACCATTATAGTTAACTTCAACTTGAATGACAATTGTATATGAGTATGTTATAATAATTCTATCTATATAAGGGAATCTCTATACAGAAATCGAAAGGGATTAGTAAAATGGCTAAAAAAAATGAAAATTCTATTTGTTTCACCGGAGATTGTGCCTTATGCGGCAACTGGTGGGTTGGCTGACGTTGCAGAAGCGTTGCCATATGCGTTAAAAAATGAAGATGTAGAAGCAACAAGAGTTATGCCTAAATTCAAAGGTATTGAGGATAAATTCAAGCTGAAAAAAGCTTTTAGTTTTATTGTTGAAGCTGGTGGTAAGGCAAATGTTGCTGATGTGTATAGGCTTGTCGAAGGTGGTTTGACAACCTATTTTATTGGGAATGAAAACTATTTTGAACGTGATTCGCTATACGGTTATGAAGATGATGGTGAGCGTTTTGGTTTCTTTTGTAAAGCAACCTTAGAAATGCTTATGTACCTTAATTTGAAGCCGAATATTATTCACCTAAATGATTGGCAAACTGCCTTAATAGGCTTATTCCTCAAAGAAGAGTATGCAGTCCTTGATTTTTATAAGGACATTCGAGTCATGTTTACCATTCATAACCTTCAATACCAGGGTGTATTTGAAAAAGACACACTAGATGCCCTTAATTTATCGGCTAAGTACTTCAACATTGAAGCTATAGAATATTATGGCAAAGTCTGCTTTATGAAAGCAGGTATTGTCTATGGTGATTTGGTGACAACAGTGAGTTCTACATATGCCAATGAAATTCAGACGCCATGGTTCGGTTACGGGCTTGATGGTGTTCTTAGAAAGTATAGCAATAAGATTCGTGGTATTGTGAATGGCATCTATTATGACAAATATAACCCAGAGACTGATCCGGCGCTACTGACCAACTTTAATGCTGAAGACTTTCGTGTTAAGCGTAAAGACCATAAGAAGATGGTTCAAGAAAAAATTGGTTTGCCAACAGTGGATGTACCTTTGTTTGGTGTTGTAACCAGATTAGCTGAACAAAAAGGTGTAGACCTAATCATCTACGCTATGGAACAATTAATCCATGATAATGTACAGTTTATGATTCTAGGATCTGGCGACCCATATTTTGAGCGACGTCTGAAAGAATTGATGGAGGCACATCCTGACAAAGTGAATGTCTGTATCCAATTTGACCAGAATTATGCAAGACAAATCTATGGTTCATGTGATTATTTCTTGATGCCATCATTGTTCGAGCCATGTGGCCTTTCTCAATTATACAGCTTACGATATGGTGCTGTACCAATTGTTCGTAAGACAGGTGGTCTAGTTGATACAATTGATGATGTGACAGAAGATCCTAAGAATGGTACAGGATTTGTCTTTAAGAATTATAATGGTCAAGATTTCGAGCTATGTATTAGAAGAGCCATTGGTTTTTATCATGATAAAGATAAGTGGGAAGCACTTGTGGAGCGTGGCATGAACCGCCGTTTCTCTTGGGCTGAATCTGCCAAGAAATATATTGAGTCTTACACAGACATATTGAAGGCTTAAGCTAGTGGGAGGGTCTATGGACCAGAGTAGAAAAAACCCCTTTGGCTATCATTCTGGTTATGTCCATTGTTATTGTTGCATTGTTTTATGGTTTCTTTATAAGACCTAATTACCATGTTGTGAATGGCGGTGAGATATTTCTTGAAGCATCTATGCTGGAAAGCTAGATGTTTCAAAAGGAGCTAAGATTGCCACAATGGATGACACACTCTACGTGGCAACCAGAGAAGGCTTGACCAAAATGACCATTGATGGGGAACATGTATGGAATAAATCCTATCATTTCAATGAGCTTCTTTTTCTTGAACAGTCACCGTATTTGGCGGCTGTTGATATAACAGGAAAAGAAGCATTTATTTTTGATGAGAATGGTAGTGTTGCTGAAATCAAAACAGATTATGGGATTGTATCAGCTACCCTTAACGAAACTGGGTTTCTAACACTGGTAAGTGAAAATAACGAAGAACACTATATACAGATGTATCAATATAATGGAGAACCCATTATAAAACGACGTACTGTTTTTAAGGATGATGGTTATCCAATTAACGTTGCTATGTCACCCAATGCATACAAAATGATGACTTCACATCTCTATGTGAGTCAACATATGGTTGAATCTGTTTTGACATTTCTTGATTTCTCAAGTGTTGGTGAAGAATATTCAGACAGAATAGTCAGTTCAAAGCGTTTGAAAGAAACAATGGCGTCCAAACTGCATTACATTGATAATGAGCATGGGGTGGCTATTGGTGATAATCTTCTTTCTTTTTATAAAGTAGAGGAGATACCAGAGCTTCAAAACAGCATTGCAATCAAAGCGATGATTAAGGATTATGTGATTACAGATGATGGCGTGGTCATTAGCTTTGGTAAAGCTTTGGACCCTGAAGGAGAGTCAAGTAGTCATAGGATTATTAAGTACTCAAAGAATGGTGATGTGGTTGCCAGTCTTGAATTTGAGGAAGAGGTTACAGGTTTATCCAGTGATGATGAAACTTTTTATGTGATTCTATCGTCTCACATTAAGAAGTACAAAAAAGGCAGTGAGGTTTGGGACACACGACTTCATAAAGATGCCATAGACATCTATGGTCTTTCGGGAAATCAGTTTCTGGTTGTTTACGAATATGATTATGAAATACTGAAAGTGAAAGACATATAACTTGGGAGGGTTTATGAACACACTAGATATTATTGTCATTGCAGTCATTAGCATTAGCGCCGTTATTGGGCTAGTAAAAGGTTTTATCAAAACAGTTTTTGGATTCGCTTCAATGATTCTTGCTGTTTTGTTAACGATATTTTTAACGCCACAAATCAGTAGTTACATTGTAGAGAACACGGCTTTTGATGAAATGATTAGTGAAAAGGCCATTGAGCTTCTTAATATAAAGAAGGACATTAATATTGATGTATCTGATGTGGCTGCACTTGATACAATAGAAGACCTGAGTTTGCCAGGAAATGTTGTTGAGTCCTTAGTTGAGAACATGACGCCGCAAGTTGTTAATGTACTTGATGTTACCAATGTGGTTGACTATATAGGAAGTTCTATTGCATCCATGGCTGTTAATGCCCTTGTGTTCTTGGTATTATTTATTGTGATATCGTTGTTGCTTAATGCAATAGTCACTTTACTTGATCTAGTGAGTCAATTGCCAGTTCTTGATCAAATGAATAAAATGGGTGGATTCCTAGTGGGTGTTTTATTTGGCGTTTTGATTGTATGGATTGGGACACTTGGATTGTCTTTTATCATATCTATTCAAGCAACGACAGAATTATCTGAGTTAATTGAGGCATCAATATTGACCAGATTGTTCTATTATAATAACCCACTTCAGAACTTTGTTATGGACCTTGCTAGATCTATTGGATTATAGTTCTTGATAAGTGATATAGATTATTTTTTTGTTAGACAGCTCTTTGGAGCTGTCTAGTTTTGTATAAAGGCTCTAAAGTTAGATGGATATAAGTGACGCCAGTAGGTTGATGAGTCCATTCATCAAACAACTGGGCTTCAAGTCCATTTCCGCATACTTTACTTATATCCATCTACTTTAGGCAGCCATCATATGTAATATTTGATTTTAGAATCTTTCATTGATTTCAACGTATGCTCAACTCATTTATAATAAAATGTTAAAGTGCAGCCCAATATTTATTATAGAACCATAATAAATGATATTTGTTGTTTGAGGGGTGGTTTACTATATGTAGTAGATGGCCCTTTAATATTGCACTAGATATAGAATAAAGACTAGGGACCAAAAGGGCCTGAAAAAATAAAATGAATAAAGTTGCAAAAAAAAGTGTTGACTTTAGAATCTCTGAGTGATAGAATACTCTCTGTTGCCCATTCAGGTAGCGACAGAGTAAAACAAGCCAGAAGCCAGTAATTTCAAGGGTTTCAGCGATTGGAAGATCTTAGAAAAAAAAGTTGAAAAACTTCTTGACAACATCAACCAAACATGTTAAATTACTCTAGCGGCTTGTTACTGACGAGTTGCGAAACAAAAGAGAATTGAAGCAGACAGATAATCCTCTAACGATTTTCCATCACCTTCAAGCTCGTGTTTGACTAATTGATAGTCAAACGACGGAACAGATAAAATTCACTTGATGAATATAATCACTTCCGGCTAAGCGAACTGTCACCTAGTGACACTTA
>JDSF01000087.1_pt1 | contig 73495 bp, 82 predicted proteins | sample 199441 | NCBI WGS metagenome assembly JDSF01 (sample SAMN02592751, study PRJNA231836) | bioreactor metagenome | isolation source: continuous culture bioreactor denitrification-DNRA | place: Germany: Bremen
ATAAAATTGTTGAAAAAATTATTATAATAAGTATTTTTGTAATTTACAAATTACAACAAAAATAATAATTTAAATATGATAAAATATGTAGAAAAGTTAGGGGTGAATAATAATGAAATAAAAAAATATAAAAATATTAAAAAAAATTGTAAATATAATACTGGTATTTATATTTTCATGGTAAACATTTTGCTATCAAAAAAAATAAGAAAGGAAGTAAAAACAATGAATAGTAAAGAGTCTATTGAAAAAATTGCTATTGTAGGGATAGGGTGTAGATTTCCGGGTGGCATAAAGGATTCAAAAAACTTTTTGGAATGTTTTAGAAGAGGGTATTGATTGTATTACAGATGTACCTGAGTCCAGATGGGATTTAAAAAGTTTATATAGCCCATCAAAAGAAAACCCAGGCAAGTTAAATACTATGAAGGGGGGATATATTGAGGGAATAGATGAATTTGATCCTACATTTTTTGGTATTTCCCCAAGAGAAGCTCATTACATGGACCCTCAGCAAAGAAAAAGTTTAGAAGTAGCTTGGGAGGCATTAGAAGATGGTGGATTCAAAGCCACAGAATTAGCTGGAAAACAAGTAGGTGTATTCATGGGTGTTTTTACCTTGGATTATAAATTACTCCAATATGGAGGTGATAGCTTTGATGATATCGCAGCTCATACACCTACGGGAGTCATGATGACCATGATATCTAATAGGATATCTTATGCTTTTGACTTTAAAGGTCCAAGTTTATCAATAGATACGGCATGTAGTTCTTCACTTGTTGCCGTGCATCTAGCATGTGAGAGCTTAAGAAATGGAGAAAGTAATATGGCATTAGCAGGTGGTGTAGGTCTGCAATTTGCTCCACAATACACCATTTCTGAATGTAAGGGTGGTTTTTTTATCGGCTAATGGTTGGTCTCACGCTTTTGATAGTAGTGCTAATGGTTATGTGCGTTCAGAGGGAGTAGGTATCGTTGTACTCAAAAGATTGAGTGATGCTATTAGAGATAATGATCATATTTATACTGTTATTATTGGTGATGGGTCTAATCAAGACGGACATTCTAAAGGGATAACCGTACCAAGTGCTGATTCACAAGTAAAACTCATGAAAATGGTTTGTGAAAAGGCTAGTATTACGCCTAATACAATACAATATGCTGAAGCACACGGCACAGGAACTCCAGTTGGTGACCCAATAGAGGCAAATTCTATTGGACAAGTCCTGAGTATGGGTAGAAAAAAGAATGAAAAGTGCTTTATGGGCTCTGTAAAAACCAACTTTGGCCATACCGAGGCAGCAGCTGGCGTTGCAGGTTTGATAAAAACGTCTCTTTGCTTAAAGCATAAAAAAAATTCCACCTCATCTTCATTTAAAAGAATTAAATCCAAAAATTGAAATGGATAAGTGGAAGATAGAAATACCGAATAAGGTTGAGGAGTGGCCAAAACATTCAGGACCTGCAAGAGCGTGCGTTAATTCCTTTGGATTTGGTGGAACCAATGCACATGTAATATTAGAAGAAGCTCCAGCTATGGGTGAGAAAAAAGCACATTAAAAAATAATGTAGAGAAAAAATAGTAAACCTAAAATTTTACCACTTACTACAAAAAACAAAGATGTGCTTATGAACACGTCCCACAGTTACATGGATTACATAGCTGATTTATCTGATGAAGAGTTTGATAATGCTTGTTATACATTAACCCAGAGAAAAGAGTTATTAGATCAAAGACTTGCAATTGTATATGATTCCAAGAAAGATTTATTAGAAAAACTAAACATGTATGTAGCAGGTAGTGAAAACTCAATGATTGTTAAAGGAACGAAATTATCAAAAGACAAAGCAAAACTTGTATGGGTTTTTACGGGTATGGGACCTCAATGGTGGAAAATGGGTAGGGAACTATACAATACAGAACCTGTGTACAGAGCGATGATTGAACGTTGTGATAAAGAAATGAAAAAATGGGTTCATTGGTCATTAATTGAAGAAATGAATAAAACAGAGTCCGATTCAAATATGACCCAAAATTGGTTATCACAACCTAGTAACTTTGCTCTTCAACTGGCATTATCTGAATTACTTCGTTCATACGGCATTCAACCTGATGCTATAGTTGGTCATAGTACAGGAGAAGCAGCAGCTTTTTATGAGGCTGGTGTATATACATTTGAAGATGCTGTAAAAGTAATCATGAATAGAGCAAACCTACAGCAAAAAACAAGTGGCACAGGTAAGATGCTAGCAGTAGGATTAAATAAAAAAGAAGTTCTAGAATTAATTAAACCATATGGCGAAAAGGTATCTATAGCAGCTATTAATAGTCCTGATGCAATTACATTATCTGGGGATGAAGAAAGTCTAGTACATATTTCCAAAAAATTAGAAGCAGATAGCATTTTCGCCAAATTGTTAAGAGTAGAAATACCCTACCATAGTATCGGTATGGACATGATAAAAGATGAGTTGTTTGAAGCTCTTAATGACATAGAGCCTATGAATGCCAAAATACCTCTTTATTCCACAGCTTTTGGAAAGAAAGTTAATGGTTCAGAGCTTGATGTTAGTTATTGGTGGGAAAATATTCGAGGTAGTGTCTACTTTGCAAAAGCATTCACAAAAATGGTAGAAGACGGATACTCTGTTTTTTTTAGAAATTGGTCCTCATCCAGTACTGAAGGGTTCAATGGGGGAATGTGCTAGGATTATTGAAAAAGATGTTAAAATCATATCCACTTTAAAAAGAAAAGAAAAAGAGCAAGAAAATATTGCATTAGCAATAGCTGAAATATTTGCTAATGGGTTTGAAATAGATTGGCAAAAAATCTATTGTGAGGCTAACTTTATTAGACTACCACATTATCAATGGAAGAAAGATAAATACTGGATTGAACCATTTAACGTAAAAAGAAAGAGGTTAGGTTATGTTGATAATCGCTTATTAGGACACAAGCTAGATATTGGATCACATGTATGGGAAAATTCAATTCATACAAATAGTACTAAGTATTTAAAAGATCATGTTATACAAGGCAATGTGGTATTTCCAGCAGCTGGATATATAGAGATGGGCTTTGCAGCATTAGATAGTATGATTGGAGGCGGTACATATCATATTGAGAACCTAGCGTTCAAAAAAGCCATGTTTCTTAGCCAGAATACAGATAAAAAAGTACAATTTCTGGCAAATGACCAAGATGCGTCCTTTAAAATAATATCCTATAATGAAGAAACGTCACATGAAGAAGTTCATTGTATTGGAACTCTAAGAACAATGCAAAATACAACAATAGCCCCCCGACATAAATATGGATGATCTAACCCAAGGTTTTGAAAGCTCATTTAATAAAGAAGCGTGTTATAAAAAACTTGCTCAAATGGGTTATGAATATGGACACTACTTTCAAGGGCTTGAGAATGTTTGGATGTCAGAAGATGTAATCGTATCTAAGATTAAAATAGAAGAAGATTTATATGACAAGCAAGAAGTATGTTTCTTTCATCCATCACTAATAGATGCATGTTTTCAAACCTTCATTACATCTGAATTCTTAATGGATAAAGAACAAGGTGAAATTAGGCTTCCTGTTTCCGTAGGAAAGGTAAGATTACTAAAAAATAACGAAAAAGAAATATGGGTAGTTGCAGATATTAAAGAGAATTGCAAGAAAAACTTAAGAGGCTCCATTAAGATATACAATAATCAAGGTCAAGCCATTGGCGAAATAAGAGACTTTCAAGCAATGGCATTGGATCAGGTTGCTAGCAATGTACCGGATAATAGAGTTGATGCCATGTTATATGATATTACGTGGGAAGAGTTAGAGCCGATGGGTGACAACGATGAAATAGCAGTAGGTAATAATGACTTAGTGGTATTATTTGAAGATGACAATAAATTAAGTGAAGAAGTGGCTAAGATATACAAAGACAAAGGATATGCTTGTCTCATGATTCGACATGGAGATAAGCTGAGTATTGATGAAAAAAAACAGATACTGTTTACATACCTAGAAATGATAAAAAAAGCTCTCATGGAAGTATTTGATCTATACTTTAATGTTAAGAAATACAAGTGCAAAGATATTTTACATCTTGATAATACTGGTTATGTGGATAATAAAGACTGTACCATGGAGGATCTGGAAAACACTAAGCAAAAGACCTATTCGCTAGTAGTTCTTGCAGATACTATCCTGGAATCGGGAATAAAATCCAAACTTACTATCATTACAAGAGGTAGTCAAAGGGTAGGGCTTGAAGAGAATATAAATCCGTTAGTTGCTCCAGCTTGGGGACTTGGTAGAGTACTCTATCAGCAAGAACTAACTGAGAATTTTGGGTATTTAATTGATTTAAGTCTAGAGAGTAAATCCATTCAAGATGATGCTCAAATGATCTACAATAGTTTATCAACAAACAGTAGGGTGGAAAAAGAACTGGTCATCAGACAGAATGCCACATATATACCTAAGTTAGGTATTACAGAACGTATTAGAAAATCTGCGCCACTGAATTTCAAAAAAGGATGGGCTTCACATAATAACAGGAGCTTTTGGAGCTCTAGGTCAATTAGTAGCAAAAAAAAATGGCTTCACATGGGGCAACTAAGCTTGTTTTGGTTGGGCGAAGTAAGATGCCAGAAAGAAATGAATGGCGTCATATAATAGATGAAAGTGTTTTAGCCAAGATTGAATTTATTAAGGAGTTAGAAAGAAGTGGAGCACATGTTATATGTAAGAGTGTAGATATAACTTGTGAAAAACAAGTAAAAGCTTTTGCCAATGAATTAAAAGAGCTTGGATATCCTCCGATTAGAAGCATCATTCATTCTGCTGGTCTTGTTGATGACAAGGTAATATCAGAAATGGATTCAGAAAGCTTTAGTAAGGTCTTTGCTACAAAAGTCTATGGTGGCTATTTATTAGATAAGTATTTTACCGATGTGGATTATTTTATCATGTTTTCTTCTGTAGCATGTATTTTAACAGCTACAGGGCAAGTAAATTATGCTGCTGCTAATGCTTACCTAGATGCACTATCTAAACGTCGAGTACTAGATGGAAAGACATCTTTAAGTATTAATTGGGGACCTTGGGCAGTGGGAATGATTGAAAAAATTGAAGTTAGGAGAGTTTTATAAAAAATAATAGAGGTATGGATGTTATTCTTCCAGAGGTTGGGATGAAGGTTTTTGAAAGATTAATTGGACAAGACACGAATCAAATAATGGTTTGTGATGTGAATTGGGAAAAAGCCTTAAAATGGTATCCAAATCCTATAGCCATGTGTGAACATCTTATAGTAAATAATGATACTAAAGATAATGCAAATGAGGATGGCTTTGAAGAGATTTTTATCAGCTTAGATACCAGCCAAAGAAAAGGCTTCGTACTAAGTAACTTAACAGATACAATAGCGGCAATCTTGAAGTGTGATATATCTCAGGTTGCTAAGGATTTATCGTTAAGTATGTTAGGTGTGGATTCGATTATGGCAACTGAACTTAGAAATAAAATTTCATCGAATTTTGGTTATATGTTTAAAATTGTTAGACTTCTTGGAAATGCTACTATTAAAGAATTATCGGAAGAATTATATATGGACGTAGCCAATAGACTAGCTGAATTAGAGGTAGGTCAGCAAGATATTGAAGGGGATATGAATGTTATAGAAGTTGTTGATCAATATCCATTATCTTATGGTCAAAAAGCTCTTTGGTTCTTAAATCAACTTAACCCTCAAGGAGCAGCTTATAATATAGCTGGGGTTCTCTATATTCCAGTAGAGATTGATATAGAAGCTCTAGGAAAATCAATTGAAGAAATTGTGAAGAGACATCCTCAATTAAGATCTAATTTTGATATCGAAAACGGTGAGCCTTGCCAAAAGATATATGCGTATAGAAATGAATGCCTTAGAGTAATAGATGCGCTAGGGGAAAGTAAAGAAACCATACTTAATAGAATAGTAGAAAATAACCAAATGCCGTTCAATTTGAAGAAAGATGAATTATATAGATTTCATCTCTATCAGCAATCAGATAGTGACTATTACTTAGCAGTGAATATTCATCACATCGTTTCGGATGCTTGGTCTAATTATATGTTCATTAACGAGGTACAAGCTTTTTTTTATGCTAAGCTTGCTCTTGGTAAAGAAGTTGAGCTAAAGCCTGTTACGACAAGTTATAAGGAATATGTTGATTGGGAAAATAGGAAAATGAATAGTCTGAAAGGTACGAGAATGTATAATTTCTGGAAGAATAATTTACCAGATGATATTCCGATACTCAATATGCCAACTGATAAGCCAAGACCAGTTGTACAAACCAATAATGGTGATTCTTATTCCTTTATTATTGACGAAAACCTAACAAGGGACTTAGTAGCGTTATCTAAGTCTACAGGTGCTACTTTATTCATGACATTGATAAGTGGGTTCTATACTTTGTTACATAAATATTCAGGTCAAGAAGATATCATACTTGGAAGTCCAGTATCAGGCAGAACACAGCCAGAATTTGCAAATGTATATGGATATTTTGTTAATCCATTACCACTATGGGCTACATTTGAGGATGACCCAACATTTACTGATTTTTTACAGCTAGTAAAAGACAATGTGTTAATGTGCCTAGAAAATCAAGATTATCCTTTTGCTCTATTACTTGAAAAGTTAGAGTTAAAAAAGAGATCCAAGTAGATCAGCTATCTTCCAAGTGATGTTTGTTTACTTAATGCATAATATTGAAAGAACAGGTTTTGAAAGTGGGAATATAGGAAACTTCCAAGGATTCCCAATGCAAGTGCTTTCTGTTCCAGAAGAAGAGGGACAGTTCGATATAACCTTATCCATGTATGAAGAAAATGGCGTACTTCACGGAACGTTTAAATACAATACGGACTTATTCTATCAGCGTACAATAGAGAATATGAGTATGCATTTTATAGCACTATTAGGAAAAATTATCCATAATCCAGATAAGAATATCTCAAGATATAGTATCTTGACCGAAGTGGAAGAGAAGCAAATACTTTCAGAGTGGAAAGGACAACTTGCCAACCATGCAAAGCAAGAAACAATTCATGAAATTATAGATAAAACCGCATTGGAGAATTTGGAAAAAGAAGCCGTAACAGTTCCTTATGAAGATGGGACCAAAGAATCCATAACTTATGGTGAACTTCATAAAAAATCTAATCAAATGGCTAGATTACTAAAGGAACAAGGAATTGGACGAAATATGCCTGTAATTGTATGTATGGAGAAGTCCGTTAATATGATTATAACCTTATTAGCTGTAATGAAATCTGGTGGAGCATATATACCGATTGAAACAAATTGGCCAAAGGAAAGGATTGAGTATGTAATAGATAATGCACAAGCAAAGTACTTAATCTACGATTCCAATAATGCCTATGAAGACAATGACTTACAGACAAAGACCAAGTCCTTTAATGAATTAGAAATAGTATATCAAGAACTAGATGATACTGCTGTACAAAATATTAATAAAGTAACAGACCTGGCATATATTGTCTACACATCTGGCTCAACTGGAAGACCTAAAGGGGTAATGGTATCCCATAAAAATGTAGTGTCTATCTATCAAGCATGGGAAAATGCTTATGAGTTAAAAACATATAGCTTTAACCATCTTCAGATGGCAAGTTTTTTTTCTTTTGATGTGTTTAGCGGAGATCTTGTAAGAGGTTTATGCTCTGGAGGAAAATTAGTTCTGTGTAGAAAAGAAATCCTACTTAATATCCCATTATTATACAACATAATGGAGAAAGAAGAAGTAAACATCGGTGAATTTGTCCCAGCAATCATTAGAAATATGATGAATTATATTAGAAATAGTGGTAAAAGATTAAATTTTATGAAAACCATTGTAGTAGGTTCAGATATGTGGAACATGGATGAATTTAGAACATTAAAATTCTTATGTGCAAAACATACAAGGGTCATCAGTTCATATGGTTTAACAGAGGCGACTATTGATAGTACCTATTATGAACCTCATGATTTACTTACTAATGAGGGTCCAGTACCAATAGGTAAGCCTTTTAGTAATACGGAGGTTTACATCTTAGACCATCATATGAATCCAGTGCCAGTAGGGGTTCCAGGAGAGATTTATATTGGTGGAGATGGTGTTGCTATAGGGTATGTTAATGAACCAGAGTTAACACAGGAAAGATTTGTGACTAACGCTTTTGGTGAAGGTAGAGAAACAAGGCTATATAAGACAGGTGATTTAGCTACTTGGGATATTGATGGAAATATTAAACTTCTTCAGAGAGTAGATAATCAAGTAAAGATTAGAGGGCATAGGATTGAACTCACTGAAATAGAAAAATATATTGAAAGTATTACCGAAATTGAGAAGGCATTTGTCCTTGCTAAGGAGGCAATTAATGGAGAGAAAATACTGTGTGCTTATTACAAATTACTAGAGGGCACATATGAAGCTGAGAAAGTTAATAAGTATCTCAAGAAAAAAGTTCCATCCTATATGGTGCCTTCCCACATCATTCAAGTAGAGGATTTCCCACTTATGACAAATGGTAAAGTCGATATGAAACGATTACCAACACCATCATTAGAGAAAGTGGTTAAGAACAAACCAGAAAAAGACTATGAAAAGAGACTAGCTAAGATATGGAGTAAGCTTCTAGGTATCAGAAAAATAGATCTCAACGATAACTTCTTTGAACTTGGTGGAAATTCGCTCAATTTAGTCGAGCTTATGATATTAATTCAAGACGAATTTGATATTAATATTAGCGTTAATAGATTGTTTGGTAGTCCAACCCTTAATGGAATGGTAACCATTATTGAAAGTATTGAAGCCGATGAAACGGAAGGTGGAGAAGTATATGCTTTATATAATGCTAAGGGTGTAAAAACAATCTTTGGATTCCCACCAGCTGGTGGATATAGCATTGTATATAAAGAGTTGGCTAGTAGTATGCCACATGTAAAATTTGTATCATTTGATTATATAAGTGATGAAGATAAAATACAGCAATATGCAGATATGATTAGTTCTATGGATAATAGTAATAAATATACACTCTTTGGCTACTCCTTAGGAGGTAATCTTGCATTTGAAGTTGGAAGAGAGCTTGAAAAGAGAGGATATGAGGTATCCGATGTGATCATTATGGACTCATATAGAATTGACGGTAGCTTTGAAATCTCAGATGAGGACATGAAGAAATTTGAAGTAGAACTCTCAGAACATTTCAAAAAACATACAGGATCAGATGTCGTTCATCAACACACAATGGATCAGGCTAGGAAATATATAGATTTCTGCTATAGTAAGAAAAACCTTAAGAATATTAATGCCATTACCCATTTTATTGTAGAAGAAAATGATGAGAATTCACACAGAGACTTTAAGTTAAACAGTTGGAAAGGATCATCTAACACGAAGCATAATGCATATCAAGGTGTAGGAAAACATGAGGACATGCTAGATAAAGATAAAGTTTTGGAAAATGTTAAAATCATAATGGATATCATTAGCTAGGCTTAAAGAGGGGTTCCTATATACCTAGAATATAGGAACCCTATTAAAAATACGAGGAATAGGAGGTATGAATATGACGAGGAATAAAAATAAGTCCATCATTATCATTGGAGGCGGAGCTTCGGGTTTAGCATCTGGTATATATGGACAAGCAAATGGATATGATACGAAAATTTTTTAAAATGCATAGTATACCAGGTGGTCTATCTACATCATGGAAACGAAAGGGGTATATCTTTGATGGTGGCATGGACTGGATAGTTGGTATAGATCAAAATATGAGTGAGAGCTTAATCTGGAAAGAAGTTGGAGCGGTTAAAAATAAGAGGATAGCCTTTTATGATGATCTCTTTAGTGTTGAAACAAGTTTTGGAGAAACATGCACTTTTTTATGCTAATCCTAATCAACTAAGTGCAGAGTTAATGAGATTTACAGATGATGCAAAGGACAAGAAAAAGATAAGACATCTATGTCAATCCATTAATAAATTTTCTAAAGCACCATCTTTTAGTTATAAAAAAAACCCGATAACCTTTATAATTTTTTTTGATAAACTAGGCATATTTACAAGGTTTTTACCGTATATGAGTTTACTAAAAAAGTATAATAGCGTCTTAATTAAGGATTACGCAAATAGTTATAATGATCCAAGAATAAGAGAGATTTTGTCCTATATATTCTATGATCCAGATATTCAGTATTCAGTGTTTCCACCACTTTTTACCCTATCAAATATGTATAATAAAAATGCTGGATATCCAGAAGGAGGGGGATATGGCCTTGCTAAATCAATGGAAACAACCTACATTGAACAAGGAGGGGAAATTTTCTATAAAAAAGCGTGTAAAAAAAAATTATTATAGAAAATAACGAGGCAAAGGGTGTTGAATTAGAGGATGGTTCTACCTATTTTGCGGATATCATTATATCTGCAATTGATGGCAGAACAACGATTTTTGATCTATTGGATAGTAAATACGTAGATGACAATGTGGATTTAATCTATAAAAACGCTAAAGTTCATCCATCAATGTTAAGAGTATTTATTGGTGTTGATATGGATTTTACAGATAAACCTCATGCAAAGATATATGTACAAGATAAACCACTAGATATACCGGGAGCACTGGGTGGGAAAGAAACGTCTATATTCATTAGACATTATTGTCATACAGGTCCATCATATGCACCTAAGGGTAAATCTGTTCTGACTAGTTTTTTTTCCAGTGAATTATGATGCGTGGAAAGAACTCTCAAAAGATAAAAAAAGCTTATAAAGAAGCAAAAGAACGTATTGCTAATTTGGTTAAAGATCAACTTGAAAAAGTGTATCCAGGTATAAAAGATAAGATTGAAGTTGTAGATGTAAGTACACCAGTAACAATTGAACGTTATACAGGAAATTATAAAGGATCTATAATGGGGTGGATTGCTACCAGTGAAGTGGATGTATGGACTAAGAAAGTCGGAATTAATTTATCTAATCTTAATAATTTTTATATGACAGGACAATGGGTTTCTTACGGTGGTCTAATAAGAGTAGTAGGGTCAGGACGTCATGTAATTGAGACACAATGTAAGAAAGATAATAAGAAATTTAGAACGGTTCTAGATGTAGAAGCCCTAAGCTCTTAGGAGAGGTTTATTTAATAATTATTATTTCAAACGGGAAGGAGAATATTTTAATGAAAGAAAAAAAAACAGTTATTATAATAGGTGGGGGTATATCTGGTTTGTCAGCAGGTTGTTATGCACAAATGAACGGATATGATTCAAAAATATTTGAACTGCATTTTATTCCAGGTGGTTGTTGTACAGCTTGGGAAAGGAAAGGTTATATTTTTGACCAATGCATAGATTGGTTTTTAGGAACGAAGCCAGGCAATGATATGAATCAAATCTGGAATGAATTGGGGGCTATTGAAGGAAAAGAAATAAGACCTTTTAGAGAGGTATTTAACCGTGTAGTCGATAAGGACGGGAAAAGTGTAAGTTTCTATATCGATTCAAAAAAAACTAGAATCTCATTTATTAGAAATATCACCTGAAGATGAAGAGCCTATAAAAGAGTTTTGCAACGGCATAAGAGAATTTGAAAATGTTAATTTCCCAATGCTTAAGCCAGCCCCTTTATATGATGAAGAAGATATGAATAAACTTAATGAGGAATTTTTAAATCCTTTTGGAGCATTATTACAGATGACTGCTGAAACAGAGATAGAAGTATTTGCTAATCGATTCAAAAGTCCACTATTAAGAAAAGCGTTTCTCTATATATTACAGCAAAAAAATGCCTGATTTCACATTGCTTCCAAATATGTGCAATCTAGCTGCTATGAATGTAGGTAATGCAGGTTACCCAGAAGGAGGTTCTTTAGAAGTTGCTAAATCCATTGAAAAAAGATATGTTAATCTTGGTGGAGAAATGATGTATAAAAAAAGGGTAAAAAAAATACTTGTAGAAAATGATAAAGCTATTGGTGTAATGTTAGAAAGTGGAGAAAAGCATTATGCAGATATAATCATATCTACAGCAGATGGAAAATCAACCATATATGATATGTTAGAGGGTAAATACCTAGATGATCATATTGATCAACTATATAAGGGACTCCAAGATAATAAGTACAAAGCATATGATGGATTTACATTAGTATTCATTGGTGTGGATAGAGACCTTAGTAATGAACCAGATAGCACCACATATTTTATTGGTGATAATTCTAAACTTTTAGGATGTCATCAGAACGGTTTTGTAGCTAGACATTTTTTGCCATCATGCACCTGAGTTTGCGCCAGAGGGAAAATCGGTTATGCAGTTTTTCTACTATTCCGATTATGATTGCTGGGAAGAATTATATAATACAGATAGAAAAGCTTATAACAGGGAGAAGGAGAAAGTTGGAGAGTACATTATTGATTTTATGAATGAAAAGTACCCAGGTCTGAAAGATCAAGTAGAATGCATAGATGTATCTACACCTGTGACTGCTGTCAGGTATACTGCTAACTATAAGGGGTCTATTATGGCATGGATTCCATTTGCAGATACTGAAGAAAATGTTGTACCACTAGTGGAAAAATATAATATGAAATTACCTGGACTTAAGAACTTTTATATGGCAGGTCATTGGGTTTCACTTGGAGGATTAGTAAGGTCAAGTGCCTCAGGAAGGCATGTTATTCAATTTGTTTGTCAAGATGATAATAAAGAATTCAAGGCTTATACTTATGAAGATGAAGTGTTTGAAGAAAATGTGGTATGAGGCTAAAGATAATCTTGTTCTTTCTTGTGATGAGTATTTGATTATGAAATAGTATTTTAGTGTATATCAAACAAGGGACTACAGAAAAAAGCAATTTCTCAGTCTCATCAAAAAAGACTACTTATAGGAAATAATCTATAGGGTAGTCTTTTTTTTGAGGGTGTAAAAGAGCGTTTTTTTTGCTTTGATAGTTTGTTATATATAAATATTTTTTAATTGATTTAAAAGCCAACTCGTGATATTCTATCCATATTGCGAATTTTTTTTGTGGACCTGTCACAAATATGGACAGATAAATAGACTAAATGAGGAGTTAAGTTTATGTTAAATGTAGAAAAAGTAAACCATGATTTTGGTGGACGTATTATTTTAAGTGACGTATCCTTTCGCTTGAAAAAAGGTGAACACGTAGCGTTAGTAGGACCTAATGGTGAAGGAAAAAGTACCTTCCTTAAAATTATCACGAATAAACTCATGCCAGACGAAGGTGTCATTAAGTGGTCGCCAAAAGCAAAAGTAGGGTATTTGGATCAGCATGCAGAACTGCAAAAAGGGAACAGTATTCGTGACGTCCTAAAAGAAGCTTTTGAAGAAGTGATTGAATTAGAGAAAAAAGATGCTACAGATCTATGATGATATGGCTAATTTCTCCGATGAAGAGATGGCAACAAAACTTGAGGAAGCAGCAGATATACAGACAACATTAGATCATAGTGGGTATTATATGATTGATGCAAAAGTGGAAGAGGTTGCTAATGGACTAGGTCTTGGGGATATTGGTCTTGATAAGGATGTAAGTGAATTAAGTGGAGGTCAACGTACGAAGGTACTTTTAACAAAATTGCTTTTACAACGACCAACAATCTTACTTCTTGATGAGCCAACTAACTTCCTAGATGAAAATCATATTGAGTGGTTAAAAACGCTATCTTCAGGATTATGAAAATAGTTTTGTGCTCATTTCCCACGATATATCATTTATTAATAGTGTAGCTACGGTCATCTATCATATAGAAAATGGAGAATTTACCAGGTATACAGGTAATTATGATGACTTCAAACGTATGTATGATATCAAAAAAAAGACAAGCTGAGCAAGCTTTTGAAAAACAGCAAAAGGAAATCGATAAATTAGAAGATTTTATTGCTAGAAACAAAGCGCGTGTAGCTACGAGAGGTATGGCTAATAGTAGACAGAAGAAGCTGGATAAAATGGAGCGAATGGAACGTGTAAGGGAGAAGCCAAAGCCAAAGTTCGGATTCAAATATGGACGTGCTTCTGGTAAAGTTATTTTTGAAGCCATAGATCTTGTCCTCGGTTATGACGAAGCATTAACCAGTCCACTTAATATGACGCTAGAAAGAGGCAAACGAATTGCTCTAAAAGGCGTTAATGGACTAGGTAAGTCTACTTTGTTAAAGACATTACTTGGTATAATAGAGCCATTTGAAGGAAAAGCCATTCAAGGAGATTATCTAGAAGTGGGTTATTTTGAGCAAGAGAGTGATTCAAATAACAGCAATACGGCTATTGAAGAAATATGGCATGAGTATCCTGCGTTAACGAATCTAGAGGTAAGAGCAGCTCTAGCAAAATGTGGCTTAACCAACGATCATATTACAAGTCAGATGAAAGTTCTTAGCGGCGGTGAGGCAGCTAAGGTAAGGTTGTGCAAATTAATGCTTAGAGATATTAATCTATTGGTACTGGATGAGCCTACTAATCACTTAGATGTTGAAGCAAAAGAGGAACTTAAACGTGCAATTAAAGAATTCAAAGGTACATTATTAGTGGTATCTCATGAACCAGAATTCTATATGGACTTGGTTGATGAAGTTTGGAATGTAGAAGAATGGACAACGAAAGTTATTTAAAATATTTGTAAAATACTAGGAAAATATGCCCAATAAATCCATTCAGTGATGTAAAAAACTAGTGGAATGGCTAAAATATGTTAAATTTAATTGTAAATTTCTTTGAAATTCGTTATAATAGGTGGGGAAAATCTAACATGTGACCATGTTCGTCACACTAGATCCTGATATAGTGAGCTACTTTTATTGACCCCTTTCTTAGGGGGATAAAGCAATAGGAGTTTGACATTCTATATATACTAAATAGGATTTGATAATTATTTATCAATCACAATTTCATTTAAGAGAGGAAGAAGAGAATATGATGTACACTCATGAAGTGAAAAACATGTGTTGTGTTGCAAAAGGACCTAATCACGGACCAGCGCCAATTCCTCAAGAAGGAAGATGGGTACAAGCCAAAGAAGTAAAAGATATTTCTGGCCTTACTCACGGTGTAGGTTGGTGTGCACCTCAACAAGGTACATGTAAACTTACTTTAAATGTTAAAGATGGTATTATTCAAGAAGCATTAGTTGAGACAATTGGATGTTCAGGAATGACACATTCAGCTGCAATGGCTTCAGAAATCTTACCAGGAAAAACAATCTTAGAAGCACTTAATACGGACTTAGTATGTGATGCTATCAACACAGCGATGAGAGAGTTATTCTTACAAATCGCTTATGGTAGAACACAAACTGCTTTCTCAGAAGATGGGCTTCCAGTAGGTGCTGGTTTAGAAGATTTAGGTAAAGGTCTTCGTTCACAAGTAGGTACTATGTACGGAACACTTGATAAAGGTCCTCGTTACCTTGAAATGGCAGAAGGCTATGTTACGGAGATTGGACTTGACGAAGATAAAGAAATCATCGGTTATAAGTTCATTCACTTCGGAAAAATGATGGATATGATTAAAACTGGTATGGAAGCAGCAGAAGCAATGGAAAAAGCTACAGGTACATATGGTAGATTCGCAGACGCTGTGAAAACAGTTGATCCAAGACAGGAATAGGAGGTTAGTAATATGGCATTATTTGAAGGATACGATAGAAGAATTGAAAGTATTGAAAAAGCGCTCAAAGAATTTGGTATTGCTTCCTTAGAAGAAGCAAAGCAAATCTGTGATGATAAAGGCATTGACGTACATGAACTCGTTAAATCCATTCAACCTATCTGTTTTGAAAATGCATGTTGGGCTTACACTTTAGGCGCAGCAGTAGCAATCAAAAGAGGTGTTACAGTTGCAGCTGACGCAGCTGATGCAATTGGTGAAGGATTACAAGCTTTTTGTATTCCAGGATCTGTTGCAGACCAAAGAAGAGTTGGTATCGGTCACGGTGGTTTAGGTGCTATGCTTCTTAAAGATGAAACAAAATGTTTCGCTTTCTTAGCAGGTCATGAGTCTTTTGCTGCTGCTGAAGGTGCTATTGGTATTGCACGTTCTGCTAACAGAGTAAGAAAAGAGCCTTTACAAGTTATCCTTAATGGACTTGGTAAAGACGCTGCTCATATTATTTCTAGAATTAATGGATTTACATATGTACAGACACAATTTGATTATGCTACAAGTGAATTAACAATCACAAAAGAAAAAGCTTACTCAGATGGTGAAAGAGGAAAAGTTAGATGTTACGGAGCTGACGATGTACGCGAAGGTGTAGCAATCATGCATCAAGAAGGTGTAGACGTATCCATTACTGGTAACTCTACTAACCCAACGCGTTTTCAACATCCAGTTGCTGGAACGTACAAAAAAGAATGTAACGAAGCAAGTAAGAAGTATTTCTCAGTAGCATCTGGTGGTGGTACAGGTAGAACGCTTCACCCTGATAACATGGCTGCTGGTCCAGCTTCTTACGGTATGACAGATACAATGGGAAGAATGCATTCAGATGCACAATTCGCAGGTTCTTCATCTGTACCAGCTCACGTTGAAATGATGGGTCTTATTGGAATGGGTAACAACCCAATGGTAGGTGCTACTGTTGCAGTTGCAGTTGCTATCCAAGAGGCAATGAATAAGTAATTTTAGTCATCATCAAGATATAAAATCATATAAAAAAGAATGTCGTAGAAACAATATGTTTTTAGGGCATTCTTTTTTTTGCAATATAGTAGAGCTTTACTTTCTAATTATCTTGAGAAACGTTTATATGACGAAGGCACTTTTCTTTTTACTTATCATTCTTTAACCAACTGATCATATTCCCAAGTTTAAAAGATGTTCCAGCTGGAACTTTAGGTGTAACCACATCACAAGCATCGCACAGTTTGTTTCTATTTCGGTCAGTTAGCATATTCTGTCTGACGACGTCGTATGTTTCACCACGCCATATATCAATAAGACGATCATGGTACAGATCTCCCATGGTAACACGACCTGTAGCATCATTACAGCATAAGCTTAATTTGCCATCAGGACGTACAACTACCTGTTCAAAAGGGTACATACATGCAGATTTCAAGGTAGACTTTTTCTTGGTTCGATTCTTAGCTTCACCACCCCTATTAAGTAAGATCTCATTTTCTTTTCTATAATAAATATGTACTTTATTTTGATAAGGTTGAGTCTTCATATAGTCATAGACTTCACGGATGCCATCATGAAGTTGAAGGGAATCGCTATAATTATCAATGGTAATCCAGTCTAGGTATTTCATGAGTTTCTTAAAATTATCTACAGTCAATAAAGTTCCATTGGTGAAGAGGTAAAGTGTAGCATGAGGTAGTTTTTTCTCTTGTTAATCTGAGGAATTCTAGTAAGCGATTATCAAGAAGTGGTTCGTTATTTGAATATAGTCCAATACTCCCAGAATAATTCAGTTTTTTTTCCAGTTGCTCAATAATAGAATAAAATAGCGTGCCCTCCATTTTTTTTGAAAGGACGGGGATCAATATGGTGATTGATGGGACAGAATGAGCAAGTACCATTGCATCGGTTGATCGTTTCGATTTCAATGGTTTGAAATATTGGAAAAGGTTGTGATTGTAAATAGGTCTTGGCTTGCTTTTTTGCTCAAAGACTTAAATAAACGGTCAAAAAGTACAATACCTGTAGGTAAAATATATGTTTCCAATAGTTTCGGATGTTTATGTTCTAAATAGGACTTTAACTTACCTATGATCGTAATATATGGGTTGATTAACATCAATAAATGCTCCTTTCAATAAATCAGTATATGTTACTGTATTAATACTATAATACAGCGTTTTATTTTTGTCAAGTCAGCCATAGTATTTTATTGGTTTCATCAATTGTCCATATCTCAGATACAATAATAACCATATTTCTTAGCAAGTAATGATGAGTTTTTTATATGAATATCTTTCAATTAAAATTATCTTTTTATGATGGGAATCGGAGAATCAGTATTTATTTTGAAAGATGTAGATTAATGGAATGACGAATATTATTTCAAGAGTTAGTATAAGAATGATAAAGAATATGTAAATTTATTAAGGAGATGGAAAAAATTTACATATTGCTGAAAGTACTTTATATTCAACTTCCAAAGAGAACGCATGTCTAAAAAAAATTTTGATTTTTACTTAAAGTGTGTTATACTATATATAGTGATATTTTTACAAGTCATTTTTGTATATATTATCTAAGTTTGGCTTCGTGCCGAACTCTATTGATTTATTTATTAGCATTATTATTTTTCTAATAAGGTAATATTGTATAGGGACATTAAGGTTTTACATGCCATCTCATTTTATGGTCGTGAAATGTGCGTGTATAAAAGATTGTCTATCAATTTACCTTCATACTATCTCAATAAAAATAAGCTTAATATCTTATTTTCAGGTTGAATGTTTTGAGTAGAAAATGATAAAGAATTATCATCTATTAGGTTCTAAAATAACGACATGATATTTTACAGAATTGTATGAGACTGGTTTCTATTAAGAAGCTTATTTGTCGTTGCCAAAGTTAAGATTGCTGTGCCATTTATTGAAATTAATCTGGCTTTTTTTTATTGAACCCAAAAATGAGTTTACGTTGAAAGGCCTTTTAATTCATGAGGCTGAACCATATAAATTATTGAAGGAGGAGAGTGCCATGGATTGGAAACAACAATTAATAGCGACTGGAGAGGAATTGAAGGCATATATGCCGATGACAGATGAAGAGCAAATGCTTTTTGAAGATATCACAAATAAGCATCCTTTTTGCACAACAAAATACTACTTATCGTTAATCAATCAAGAAGATGCTAATGATCCAATTAAAAAAATGCAAATACCTTCTTTTGGAGAGAAGAGTGAAGAAGGTGCATTTGATACGAGTGGAGAATCAGAAAATACGAAGATGCAAGGGTTACAGCACAAATATAGGACAACAGCTCTTTTATTAGCTACTAATTCCTGTGCTATGTATTGCAGACATTGTTTTAGAAAACGTTTAGTTGGGCTCAGTAATCAGGAAGTATTAAGCAATTTTGAAACAGCTCTAGAGTACATAAAAGAACATAAAGAAATCAATAATGTCTTGATCACTGGTGGTGATGCATTTTTCTTACCCACGGAGATTATTGAAGTATTTATGGAAAAACTTTCACAAGTTGAACATTTAGATTTTATACGATTTGGTACCCGTTTACCCGTTGTATTACCTGACCGCATTATACAAGATGACCGTTTAGTGCATGCACTAAAAACCTATTCTAAAAAGAAACAAATCTATGTGGTAACACAATTTAATCATCCAAGAGAATTAACACCTAAGGCTGCCGCAGGTATTCAAATATTGAAAGAGGCGGGGATTATTGTTAATAATCAGACGGTTCTTTTAAAAGGTGTTAATGATGATCCAGAAGTGTTAGCTCAGTTAATGAGGGACTTGGTGAAATATGGCGTGAATCCCTACTATTTATTCCAATGTCGTCCAGTAAAAGGTGTAAAACACAGTTTTCAATTACCATTTATAAAAGGTGTTAAGATTGTTGAAGAAGCTAAAAAAACACCTAAGTGGTCATGCTAAACGATTTAAATTTGTTATGTCTCATAAAACCGGTAAGATTGAGATATTAGGCGAATTTGACAAAAGAATTTTATTCAAGTATCATCAATCACCCAAACAATCAGATATGGGAACAATATTCAGTGTGAAAGCCACAGAAAAGCAAGGGTGGCTAGATGATGACTTTACGTTAGATAATGAAGATTTAAAGAAAATCGGTTAGATGATTAAAACCTTATTCCTACATGGGAGTAAGGTTTTTTTTGAGCAAATTGAGAAATAAGAATTCCTTGAAACAATCCAATTTTAATGCTATATTTATGGCATGGGAAACAATGGCATAATGTAGTCAATCGTAATGAAATGCATATGTCATAGGCAAGAAAGGATAATGGATATGTTTAAGATTTTTTATTATAGAAGATGATGCAACCATTGCAACGATTATATCGGATAATCTACAGAAATGGGGATATGAAACCAAAGTTGTAGAGGATTTCACAGATGTTTTTACAGAGTATGTTAATTTTAAGCCTGATTTAGTATTAATGGATATCGTGTTACCCTTATACGATGGTTATTATTGGTGTGGTAAAATTCGCAAAGAGTCCAAAGTACCTATTATATTTATCTCATCAAAGGACACCAACATGGATATTCTTATGGCTATCAATATGGGAGCAGATGATTATGTAACAAAACCATATTCCATGGAAATCCTCTTGGCTAAGATTAGTGCTCTTATTAGAAGAACTTATTCATATACCAGCAATTCAGCTAACCTTATTGAGCATAAAGGTGCTATTCTAAACTTAGATGATGGCACACTGGTTTACCAAGATGAAAAAATAGAGCTAACCAAGAATGAGTATCGGATACTATATGTTCTCATGAGCAATAAAGACGTTATCGTATCAAGAGATAAGATCATGAGAAATTTATGGGAGCATGAAAGTTTTGTAGATGATAATACACTGACAGTTAATATAAATCGTTTGCGTAAAAAATTAGATGGCAAAGGCTTAAGCAATTTTATAGCAACCAAAAAAGGACAGGGGTATATGATTGAATGAACGGATTAAAATATTTAAAAGATCGAACAGGGCTCATTGTGTTTTACTTGATTAATATCGGTGTTATTAACTTGGTGCTTTTATTAGATGAGTATCAGCATGTAAATAGCAGTAATGTGATTTATTTGGATGTGTTATCCTTACTTTTATTAGCCATTTATTTAGTTTATGATTACAGAAAGTACAACAGGATCTATAAGCAATTAAAGCTGAAGTTGGAACAACAACACTTTGAACCTTTTGATTTGGAAAGCATGGATGCCCACCTACAGAAAACATTTTTTCAATTATTCAATGATTTTCATAAGATGATGGATGAATCTAAGGAAATTTTAGAAGCCAGTAATGAAGAGTATTATGATTTTATCACTTCTTGGGTGCACGCTGTTAAAATTCCTATAGCCGCAAGTCGATTACTTATAGAAAGTGATGGAGGGTCTAATCCTAAAACTTTAGTAAATGTTGAAAATGAAATTGATAAAATTGAAAGATACATTGAACAGAGTCTATATTATTCAAGAAGTGTTAGTTTTGCAAAGGATTACTTAAGTGGGGAATATAATCTGAATCAACTTGTAAGTGGTGCTATTAAAAGATTTGCAAAAAACATTTATTACTAAAAGAATTAATTTAGATGTATCCATTGATGAAGAAATTGCCATCCACACGGATAGAAAGTGGTTTGGGTTTATCCTTGAGCAAGTGATATCCAATGCACTTAAATACTCGGATAAACAACAGGGGGAAATACAGATATCATCATACGAAGATCACAAGGAATACCGCCTAATGATTAAGGATAATGGTGTCGGTATAAAGCAAGAAGACATCAGCCGTGTATTTGAAAGAGGGTTTACAGGCTATAACGGTAGAAGTTTTGACCAATCTACAGGTATGGGATTGTATTTGGCACGTAAGTTGGCTAAGAAACTTGGACATAAGATAGAGATGAAGTCAGAGGTCCAGGCTTATACAGAAGTTATTATTTATGTGTCGAAGGTTGGCGAATATTTTATGGTATAGGAAAGTACTGCGTTTTTGTTTGCAAGGTACCATACTTTCCTATGCCACCTGAAAAACGTATGCAAAGTATGCATTCTTGTGAAATAGGTAAGGGCGATTCCATATAAAGGTGATAAACTTTAAATTAACCCTTGACACTTATAGTGAATATGATAGAATATAATCAATTGTATAATGATATATAAAAAGCAATGACGGTGTTTAGTAAGTAATTATTTTCTTCTAGAGAGAAAGTGCCACAGGCTGTAAGCACTTTTAAGTTCAGATAATTACCCAATTTCCCACCTAAGCTGTATTTCTGAATGTGGGTATTATCCAGTAAGAAATAACGTTAAGCACGTTACGCTTCCAAGAGCCATGGCAAGATGTTATGCATATAAGCTATGGAATGAGGGTGGTACCGCCGACGATACTCGGTCCCTTACTGGGATGGAGTTTTTTTTGTTGTCTTTATATAAGCTCATTACAGAACATGTAACAGTGAATGAATTCACCTTATATAGATGTGGCAATCATTGTTTCGTTAATAAAAGGTTTGAAAGGAGTCATAGTATGCAAGAAAAACTACAAGCAATACAAGAAGAAGCTTTAAAGAGAATTGAAGAAGCAGCTGATTTGAAGATTCTTAATGACATTCGTGTTAACTACCTTGGTAAAAAAGGTGAATTAACCAGTGTATTAAGAGGGATGAAAGATTTATCCAACGAAGAGAGACCTGTTGTTGGACAATTAGCTAATGAAGTTCGTAATATCATTGAAGACAAATTAGAATCAGCAAAAGGTGGCTTAGCCAAAAAAGAGAGAGCTATGCAATTAGCAGAAGAAATTATTGATGTTACCATGCCAGCAAAGAAAAAGACATTGGGTCATCGTCATCCAATGAACATTGTTCTTGATGATATAAAAGGTATTTTTATGGGTATGGGTTATGAAATTGCTGAAGGTCCTGAAGTAGAGAAAGACTACTATACCTTTGAGGCACTTAACATTCCAGAGAATCATCCAGCAAAAGATGAGCAAGATACATTTTACATTAATAAAGACATAGTACTAAGACCACAGACGTCTCCTGTACAGATTCGTGTCATGGAGAATAGTAAACCACCTATTCGTATTATTGCACCAGGTCGTGTATACCGTTCTGATGAAGTAGATGCTTCCCATTCACCTGTATTTAACCAAATAGAAGGTCTTGTTATTGACAAGAACATTACCATGGCAGACTTAAAAGGTGCTCTTGAGGTATTTGTCAAAGAGTTATACGGTGAGACAGTTAAAGTGAAGTTCAGACCTCATCATTTCCCATTCACAGAGCCAAGTGCAGAAGTTGATGTATCGTGTGTTATGTGTGGTGGCGAAGGTTGTCGTGTATGTAAAGGTTCAGGCTGGATTGAGATACTTGGTTGTGGTATGGTACATCCAAAGGTTCTTGAGAGACTTGGCATTGATCCAAAGGAGTACAGTGGATTTGCTTTTGGTATGGGACTTGAACGTATTGTCATGTTACGTTATGGTATTAATGATATTCGTTTATTCTATGAAAATGACGTAAGATTCTTATCTCAATTCTAATAATTAAATAGACACGATGACATTTATTAATCTATAACAAAATAGTTAATTCAATAATCAGACTGATATTAAGTATTCATTTTTTGAAAATGTCATCATTGATAGATAACTAGAAAATAAAGTTTAGTTGGTTGATACATGACTTTAATAGGAAATGTAATCAATATATGTATTGCATAATGATAATAAAATAACTGTATTGAATGTAAAAGGAAGGTGTAATAAATGAACGTACCTATGCAGTGGTTGAAAGACTACGCCCCTATAGATTGTGATATTGTAACGTTTACAGATGGTATGACCATGTCAGGTTCCAAAGTAGAAGGTTACGAAGAGCTTGGTAAAGAGATTAGCCTTGTAGTGGTAGGGCATATCTTAAAAATAGAAAGACATCCAGATGCAGATAAACTTGTCGTAACAAAAGTGGATGTTGGACAGGAAGAACCTATTCAGATTGTTACCGGTGCTGATAATATTAATGAAGGTGATTATGTACCCATTGCACTATGTGGTTCTAACTTGCCAGGTGATATTAAGATAAAAAAAAGGTAAGCTTAGAGGCATTGAATCTAATGGTATGATGTGTTCCATAGAAGAACTTGGCTTATCATCTGAAGATTTTCCAGAAGCACCAGAAGATGGTATTTATATTTTTAACAAACCATATGAGCTAGGTATGGATGTAAAATCAATTTTTGGTCTTGATGATATTGTTGTGGAATATGAAATCACATCTAATCGTCCAGATTGTTTCAGTATTGTAGGTATTGGTCGTGAAGCAGCAGCTACATTTGATGTACCATTTAACTACCCTGATATTAAGGTAGACGAAGTAGCTGGTAATGCAGCAGACCATATTGATATCTCTATCCTAGATGAGGATCTATGTGCACGTTTTGCAGGTCGTATTGTACAGAATGTAAAAATTGGTCCTTCACCAAGTTGGATGAAAAAGAAATTATTAGCTTGTGGTGTAAAACCCATTAATAATATTGTTGATATTACAAACTTCGTTATGTTAGAGCTTGGTCAACCAATGCATGCTTATGATTTATCCAAATTAGAAGGTGGTAAAATCATCGTTAGACGTGCGGTAGATGGTGAGAAGACCATGACCCTTGACGGTGAAGAGAGAGAACTTGATGCGTCTATGCTTGTTATTGCTGATGAAAAGCATCCAGTAGGTATTGCAGGTATTATGGGTGGTGAATATACAAAAGTAACAGAAGAGACAACGACGCTTTTATTAGAAGCCGCTAACTTCGAAGGTACAAATATTCGTTTCTCTTCTAAAAAGTTAGGTCTTCGATCAGATGCATCTGCAAAATTTGAGAAATACTTAGACCCTAATAACGTAGAAGCATCCATGAACAGAGCTTGTCAACTAATCAACATGTTAGGTGCAGGTGAGGTTGTAGCTGGTATGGTGGATGTATATCCTAATAAGAGAGAGTCTAAACAAGTATCCTATAGTCAAGAGAGCATTAATCGTTTACTTGGAACAGACATTGATGAAGATACCATGGTGAAGATATTTGAAAAAGTTGATTTAGTAGTTGATCGTGAAGCACGTATAGTAACAGTACCTACTTTTAGACCAGACGTTGAGTGTGAAGCTGATCTTGCAGAAGAAGTTGCTCGTTTCTATGGTTATGATAATATTCCTGTTACATTAGCTACAGGAACCCCTACGGTAGGTAAGAAAAAATTATAAACAAAAGGTTGAAGATATTACAAGAGTTGTCATGGAAAATTGTGGCATCAGTGAAGCCTTGACTTACTCTTTTGAGAGTCCTAAGGTATTTGATAAATTAAAACTAGAAGAGAATAGCCCATTGCGTCATGGCGTTAAGATTTCTAATCCACTTGGTGAGGATTTCAGTATGATGCGTACGACAACTATCAATGGTATGCTTACAGCATTAGGTACGAATTATAATCGACGTAACGAAAGTGCTTATCTTTATGAATTATCTTATATCTATTTACCTACAGACGAAGCATTGATAGAGCTTCCAGATGAGCGTTTACAATTAACGATTGGTATGTACGGTGACGTTGATTTCTATGATATGAAGGGGGCTGTTGAAACACTTCTTGGACGTGTTGGTATTACAGAAGGTTTTAGCTATGAGCCTAAGGCAGAAGTGCCTTATTTACATCCTGGACGTCAAGCTAAGATTATCCTTAATACAAAAGAGCTAGGTCTCATTGGAGAGGTTCATCCTGATGTAACCGATAGTTATGATATTGATACACGTGTGTATGTGGCAGTAATTGATATGCCTACGCTTATTAAGAAGTCGACTCTTGACCGTGAATTCAAAGCACTTGCTAAATACCCAGCAATTAATCGCGATATTGCTTTAATTGCTAAAGACGATGTATTAGTTGGTCAGATTGAGGCGATTATTAAACAACGTGGTGGTAAGACATTAGAGAGTATCAAACTATTTGATGTATATACTGGTGGACAGATTGAAGATGGATATAAGTCGTTAGCTTTCTCATTAACCTTTAGAGCTCAAGATCGTACCTTGAAGGAAAAAGAGATTGGTAAGACAATGCATAAGATATTAAATGGTCTTGAAACCATGTTAGATGTAAAATTAAGACAGTAAAAAAAATAAGCCCTTGCTTATGCTAAGCAAGGGCTCTTTTTAGAATATCTAATACATATAGAGTTTGATCTACTTTTCTATTAATTGGTTTTCGCCAATGATCCGATAGTTTGAACTTCGATAATGCTTTACCCATATCCCATAGATAATCTTTGTCGCATAAGCTCATTAACCAATGAAGCTCATTTTCAAATTCATCATAAAAACCATCAAATCGTGATAAATGTCCCATTAAAATAAGCCAATCTGTTAGTTCCGCATCCTTAGTTATGGACATAGGGGGGGGCTTGGTTAAGTTGGCAGTGAGGTAAAAAAACATTCTTATTATAGGTATGTAGCCATTTAAGGTAATGTTTCTGTACTTCTTTAGGAATCTTAGTAGTATTCTGTGAAAAAAGTATAATGTTATGAATAGCATTTAATCCAATATAGCTATCGTGTATATCTACACCGATAATATCTTCTGCTATCTTATCTGTTTTGTGAGGGTCATACACTTCCACCGAAAAGGCTTCACATAATATGCGGGTCCACTGATCAACAACTTGATTGTATGGATCTGTATGACAGCTGAAAAGCGATAATCTGGATGCAATGAATAGGTTCACACCTGAGCCAAACCATGGATTATGCTCCCAAGAATCAGGCCAAGGTTGATTATGACTAAGAAGACTTTCCATATAGTCACATGCTTTATCAATGGGTAGATCACCTCGTGCTAATCCCAAATAATATAGATAAGTGACTGCCAGCTGTGTAGTTTTATACTTTTGTTTGATCTTCGTATTTTCTGAATGAAATCGTCCAAATCCCCCATTCTCTCTTTGGTCTGCAATGACATCAAGAACCCATTTACTATTGTTGAGTGAACGTCTTAAGTTCATTATATGAGACATATTTAGAGTTTCATGTAAGAATTGAGTTCGAATTTTATACTCAACAACACTACTGTCTGAATAGGTTAATAAGTCACTTGATATACGGCATATATCTATTATTGAGATCACCTTCTATTCTTATCGTTAATGAAGAGCAAATAGTATCTCTATCATAGTATAATTTAGTATAGATATCAACTAATAGGTACCTTTTTTAGATTTAAAGTAATAAGCTGGAAATCAAATTATGCATAAAGTAGGCCTGAAAAATGTATAAAATAAAAAAAAACTAAATTAATACTTGCATTATTATTCACTTTAATGTATAATCATGCTTAATCATTAATAAGTATACAATGTTGTGTATAAAAAATAAAAACAACATGGAATAGGGAAAGGATGAATGTAAAATGAAGAAGATGATAAGTTTATTATTAATAATTATAGTTGCCATGGGGCTTATGATTGGTTGTGGTCAAGCCAAGAGTGCTTCAAAGGATTCAAGTGAGAATGAGAAAGCAGATGCAGCAACTAGTGGTGATACAGCTAAGGATTCAGAAGAGGATAGTGCAAAAGATAACACGGAAGAACCAGCAAAAGAAGAAAAGAAGTTCATTACTATGGGTACTAACGCTGAATTCCCTCCGTTTGAGTACATTGCAGGTGGGGAAGTAACTGGATTTGATGTGGAAATAGCCAAGAAAGTAGCTGAAAAAATTAGGTTTGGAACTTAAGATAGAAAACATGCAGTTCTCTGGTCTTATTGCAGCACTACAGACTAAGAAGATTGATTTCATTGCTGCTGGTATGACGAATACAGAAGAGAGAGCAAAATCAGTTAACTTCTCACAAGATTATTTTATAGCTTCACAAGTCATTATTGTTAAGAAAGATAGTGATGTTGTTAAGGGTAAAGAAGATTTAGAAGGTAAGAAGATTGGTGTTCAACTTGGGACAACCGGTGAAATGGAAGCAAAAGATATTCCGGATGCTACAGTTGAATCTTATGATGCTGGTTTTGCAGCAGTTATGGATTTAGCTAATGGTAAATTAGATGCAGTTGTTATTGATCAAAAGCCAGCAGAGAAATTTGTCAGTAAGAATGATAAGGTTATGATTCTTGAAGAAGAATTAACCAAAGAGGCTTATGCTATTGCAGTCAATAAAGATGATGAAGATTTATTAGCAACCATTAATGAAGTCATCAAAGAGTTACAAGAAAGTGGCGAGTATGACGCACTGTATGAAAAAATACTTTGGCGAAAAAAAAGAAGCCGAGTAATGAGTATGATATATTGAACTTATGGACATGTGCTATAAGTTCTCTATATAGATCAAGAGAGTCAAATCTCTTGAACAATATCCTTTCAACCTTACTTCTCATTGGTAAATACCATGAGAAACTACGTTAGTCTAAGTACTAACAATAGGAAAGCACCTGTTATAGGTTTTGCTTTCCTAGCTCCTTAAAAATGTGTGTCTATGGCACACTTTTTTGTTGATAAGGTGTGGGTTGAAGGTGTGAAAAGGATATAACGTATAATATGTTTAGAATTAGGTACTCCTAATATATATAATGATTAAATGAAGCTTGGATTCTTCTATGGGCTAGGTTGACTCATAGACATATACGATACATGAGAGATATACATAAATCGTACAAGAATCGCAAAAAATAGATAAGAAGGTGAGACAAAAGGTGAATTGGATATTGTTAGGAAATTCTGGTATCATGAAATTTATAAATTTAGTTTTTGGACCAGAAGAGGGAGCAGGTTCTTATAACCGATATCATTATTGGATAAAAGGTACAAGTTTTGCTTTACAAATTACATTTTTAGCGGCACTGATAGGTATTATAATAGGCGTTTTCATTGCATTATTAAAATTATCTAATGTCAAAATATTATCAGTTCTGGCTAGTATATATGTAGAAATAATTCGTGGAACACCGGTATTGGTGCAACTGATCTTTTTTAACTCGGTGGTGTTTGCACAGAGTGATTTACCTAAAGTTTTTATAGGTGCTATTGCCTTTGGTATTAATAGCGGGGCATATGTATCTGAAATTATACGTGCAGGTATTCTAGGACTGGATAAAGGGCAGATGGAAGCCGCACGTTCATTAGGGATGCCATATGGTATGGCCATGCGACATATTATTATTCCCCAGGCAATAAAAAATATTTTACCTACATTGGTAAATGAGTTTATTGTGTTATTAAAAGAAACATCTATTGTAGGTTATATTGCTGCATTTGATATCATGAGAGCGGCTAATACAATTATTTCTCAGACAGGTACAGCTGTAGAAGTATTATTAGTAACAGCTCTTATATACTTACTATTAACATCTACATTTGCATTCTTTATGCGTAAACTTGAAAGGAGGTTAAGAGCTGGTGATACACGTTAAAAACTTACACAAAAAATTTGGTGATTTGCATGTCTTAAAAGGTATTGATACACATATAGAAAAAGGTGAAGTTGTCGTAGTCATTGGTCCAAGTGGATCAGGTAAAAGTACCTTCTTACGTTGTCTTAACTTATTAGAAGAACCAACGGATGGTCAGATTATATTTGAAGGTGTGGATATTACAAGTAAGAAGAATGACATTAATGTTCAGCGACAAAAAATGGGTATGGTTTTTCAGCAATTTAACCTTTTTCCTCATAAAACCGTATTAGAGAATATTACCCTATCACCCATTAAGGTAAAGGGAATGAAAAAAAGCTGAGGCAGAGGAGAAAGCTAAGGCGCTTCTTAGTCGTGTTGGGCTGGCAGAGAAAGCAGATGCATATCCGAAACAATTATCCGGCGGGCAAAAACAGCGTATTGCAATCGTACGAGCTTTAGCCATGGAGCCAGATGTGATGCTATTTGATGAGCCAACATCAGCCCTTGACCCAGAGATGGTAGGAGAAGTTCTGGAGGTTATACAGCAGTTAGCAGCGGAAGGCATGACCATGGTGGTTGTTACCCATGAAATGGGATTTGCTCGTGAAATAGGTACAAGATTGTTCTTTATGGATGATGGACTTATAGCTGAAGAAGGAAAACCAAAAGAGGTATTTGCAAGTCCGCAGAATGAACGGACTAAGGAATTTTTTAGTAAAGTACTTTAGGAATTAGTGTAAAATAAAATTTCCACCTTGTAGTGACTTTATCTTTGCAAACAAATAAGTCATGGCACAAAATAGGTAATAATAAGTAAGAGGACTGTATTCAGTATGGATGCAGTTCTCTTTATGTACATTATGGATTCTTGAATTGTCTATGAAAAATATGAAATTTATGGATAATTTTTACTATATCGGTAAATTGTTGTAGATTTTTAGGGACAAGCACTTTATAATAAAAGTAAGGTGCTTTTTTTTCTGGTAGGAGAAAAGGTTTTAGGATGTTATGTAGGGGGATTAAGATGAAGAAAGTATTTATTTGGGTGAATATCGTACTGATTATGTCAATGATATTAGTTGGTTCCAATGATATATACGCAGAAAAAATGAATAATAAGGAATTAAGAATTGGATTGCTGTCTAAATATGATCAAATCAGCTCCATTAATATTCAAAATAAGGCAATTAATATGGGCTATGTTCTTGAGGATGAATTTGTATCTGAACATGTTTTTTATGTCTAACGATGGTTATACAGTAAAAGCAGCCACAGGTACTTATCTTGTTTCACAAGATATACAACCAAGTTATATAGCCGTAATACCTTTTGTTAATGCTCTTAAAGCTGATGGCTATGATGCTTATGCAGGTACCTTTACGAAAGGTGTATGGAAAGTGTATGTGGCAGTTGCTAATGATAATGAAGCTAAGATTATAGGTCATAAAATAAAAGCCAAGCACACCTTAACATTTGATACAGTAAAAGACAACGGATGCCGTACCATCATGACTTTTTCAAGTATTGGTATTGTGATGGAAAACACCAATCAGCATCCACAGTTTTTATCTATGGATCAAACAGAAGTTGCATTTATCGACTTAGGTGATCGTCAATATAGAGGGCGAATGGAAATTGGGAGATATGGCAACCCAGGGGTATCAGCAGTTAATGTAGTTGGATTAAACGATTATTTATATGGTGTGGTTCCTTCTGAGATGCCAAAAAAGTTGGCCACTAGAAGCATTAAAGGCACAAGCTGTAGCAGCACGTAACTTTGCAATCTATCAGTCGGAAATAGTTCTTAAATATAAAGATAAGCCATATGTTCTATGCGATAGGCAGGAATCACAAGTCTATAAAGGTTTTGGTAACGAATACCCTAGCACCAACACAGCTGTTAACGAAACAACAAATATGTTGGTTTATTACAATAATAAAGTAGTACCTACTTACTATTTTTCTACCAGTGGTGGTCATACAGAGAATAGTGAAAATGTGTGGAATGGAACTGTTCCTTACTTAAAAGGTATACCAGACCTATACGAATTAGACCCTTATAAGAACCCTTGGACTAAGGAACTTAAAGCTAGTGAAATAGAAGAAAAATTAGCTAATTATGATGTACATATAGGGAAGGTTATAAATGTAATACCCGGTGAATATACCGAAGCAGGTAGAGTTATGAATCTTCGTATAGTCGGCACAAATGGAGAACATATACTTAAGAAAGAAACCATGAGAACTTGGTTGAAGCTTAATAGCCGTAAGTTTGAGGTTGTTAGTGATAAAGATGTACCAAGACGTCAGTTTTATGTCCAAGGTATGGGCGGTATTTCTGATCAAGAAAAAGAAGGATTATATGTGGTTGATGCTTCTGGGCAAACGAGAGAACTAAGTAATAATACAGAGCAGATGATTATCATAAGTCAAGATAATATTAATAGCATACCATCCATCAAGGGGAAAAAAGATACTTATTTATTTGTTGGACAAGGATTCGGTCATGGCGTTGGTATGAGTCAGTCTGGTGCTAAAGGTATGGCAAGTGTAGGTTTTTTCATATGATGAGATTTTAAAATACTATTATAGAAACATAGAAGTAAGATAAGACCTTGTTTTTTTCTGTGCATCTTTTGTTATACTCTTAAAAGGTTGATGATTATACACCCTAGATTTAAAGGGTTTTGAAAGGACTAATACTACACATGAAAAGAAAAGATTTTGACTTTCATTTACCAGAAGAATTAATTGCTCAAGATCCATTACTGGATCGTTCTAGCTCAAGACTTTTGGTTTTAGATAAAGAGACAGGTGATATTAAACATAAAATATTCAAAGACATGGTTCAGCTTCTAAACAAAGGCGATTGTCTAGTGTTGAATAATACCCGTGTATTACCTGCAAGACTAATTGGTAGTAGAGAGGTGACTCATGGTAAAGTAGAATTTTTGCTTCTTAAGCGACTTCAGGATGATAAGTGGGAAGTCATGGTTAAGCCAGGACGTAAAGCAAAACCAGGTGATCGTATTGAATTTGGTGATGGTATTCTTAAAGCAGAAATATTAGAAGTGGTAGAAGGCGGTAATCGTATGGTTCAATTTGAGTACAACGGCATCTTTGAACAAGTCTTAGATGAATTAGGTCAAATGCCGTTACCACCCTATATTACCCATCAATTAGAAGATAAAGAGCGTTATCAGACCGTTTATGCTAAACATAATGGATCAGCCGCGGCACCTACAGCAGGTCTTCATTTTACACCAGAACTACTAAAACAGGTAGAAGATAAAGGCGTAAAGATTGCATACGTGACCTTGCATGTGGGGCTTGGAACATTTCGTCCAGTAAAAGCAGATGATATTCTAGAACATACCATGCACGCTGAGTATTATTGGGTAGACCAAGAAGAAGCTGATAAGATTAATGAAACGAAGGCACAAGGTGGTCGTGTTATTGCAGTTGGTACAACAAGTAGCCGTACACTCGAGTCCATTGCAGATGAAAATGGTCACATTCAAGCATCAAAGGGATGGACAGATATATTTATATATCCAGGATATACGTTCAAAGCAGTTGATGCACTTATTACTAATTTTCACTTACCTGAATCAACGCTTATTATGTTAGTATCTGCTCTGGCAGGTCGTGAAAATGTATTGAATGCTTATGAAGAGGCTGTAGCCGAAGCGTATCGTTTCTTTAGCTTTGGGGATGCTATGTTAATCCAATAAAAGGTAATCATTTGATATTTGATAAAATGAAAAGAAGGACACGCAGTCAGTACTGTGGTTTTCTTCTTTTTTTTATTATTATAGTAGAAAGTTCTACTTTCTATTTTTTTCTTGAAACTTTTAAGTACGAAGCCATTCTTACTTCATGGAATAAGGATCTAAGATTTAAAAAATATGAGAGTGTGGTATAATAAGGAAATAATAGTATATAAATAATATAGAATTTATGAATAAACTGTTAAAACTATAAATAATTAAGGGAATAACTAGACGAATATAATGAAATATGTTACCTTAATAAAATAATGAAATTTTCAAGTTAGGAATAGAAATATATAAATTGTGAGTAGAAGAACATGATATCGCACGAAACTTATTAGAATAGGTAAGTTGACATAAAGATTTTGATTTTTTAGGTCGCAAGATCTAAAGAAAAGTAGTTTAACCCATATTGTGTTTATGTGTAGGAGATGATAGAGATGAAATGCTCAATGTGTAATAAGAATACAGCCGTCGTATTCGTATCGAAGATAGTAGATGGCAAACAAGAAAGAATGGGTTTATGTTTACCATGTGCCCAGAAGAATGGTATCGCACCACTTGACCAATTAATCGGCCAGAGTGGCATGAGTCCAGATGAATTTGAAAATGTGAATCAGCAGATGATGACCATGTTTGAAAATGTGGACATGGATCAACTAGCAAATTCTATGGGGATGATGGAAGGCAATTCAGATGATACAGAAGAAGGCAATCCATTTATGAACCTATTAAGCACAGCGTTTTCAGGATTAAAGAACCAATCCTCTGAGTTTCAACCAGAAGAACATGACAACGTGGAGGAAACAAAGGTTAATCCAAGTGAAGGTGGAGGCGTTAAAACAAAGAAAAAAAACCAAGAAGAAACCAAAAAGAAAGTATCTGGATACCTATGGTATTAACCTTACGGATAATGCAAAAAAAGGTAAAGTAGACCGTATTATTGGCAGACATAGAGAGATTGATCGTGTCATTCAGATTTTGAATCGTAGGTCTAAGAATAACCCGGTGCTTATTGGTGAGCCTGGTGTTGGTAAGACAGCCATTGCTGAGGGGTTAGCTGTAAGAATTGTAGAGAATCAGATTCCAGCTAAGCTTATTGGAACAGAAATATATTTGCTTGACTTAACAGCAGTTGTAGCAGGAACTCAATTTCGTGGACAATTTGAAGCGCGTATGAAATCGATTATTAATGAAGCAAGAGATTGTGGTAATGTTATTTTGGTGATTGATGAAGTACACAATATTGTAGGAGCAGGAGAAGCAGAAGGTGGCGCTATGAATGCAGCAATATCCTTAAACCAGCCCTTGCTAGAGGCGAAATCCAAGTGATTGGAGCGACAACACTAGAAGAATATAGAAAGCATATTGAAAAAGATACCGCTCTAGAGAGGCGGTTCCAACCCGTTATAGTAGATGAACCAAGTATTGAAGATAGTATAGAAATTCTAAAAGGCATAAAAGGTTACTATGAAACATTCCATAAAGTAATCATATCCGATGAGATTATTGAATATGCAGTGAATCTGTCAGAACGCTATATTCATGATAGATTTCTTCCAGATAAGGCTATTGATGTTATTGATGAAGCGGGTTCAAGGGCAAACCTATTGAACTTAGGCTTAGTTGAATTAGAAGCTTTAAGAAAAGAATTAGGAAAAGTGATTGATGAAAAAGAAGAAGCAGCAGCTACTGACGATTATGAGCAAGCGGCGCAGTGCAAGGTCAAGGAGTTTAATTTATTATCACGTATAGAAGAGATTGAGAAAAAAATGTGATACGATTGAAATATGCAAAGAAGATATTGCTTATGTCATAGAAGCTTGGACTAAGATTCCTGTACAAAGTATCTCTGAATCGGAAGCCAAGAAGTTATTGAATCTAGAAGAAAGATTGCATCAGCGTGTCATTGGTCAAGATAAAGGTGTGGTTCGATTGGCTAAGACCATTAGAAGAAACCGTTCAGGATTCTCTAAACGTAATAAGCCATCTTCCTTCATATTTATTGGACCAACTGGCGTAGGTAAGACAGAACTAACAAAAGCATTAGCCCATGAACTCTATGGTAGTGAAGAGGCTATGATTAGACTGGATATGTCTGAATACATGGAGAAACATACGGTAAGTAAACTTATTGGAGCACCTCCAGGATATGTAGGTTACGATCAAGCTGGTCAATTAACAGAGAAGGTTAGACGTAAGCCATATTCTGTTATCTTATTAGACGAGATTGAAAAAGCCCATGTGGATGTATTTAATATCTTACTTCAGATACTAGAAGATGGACGTTTAACAGATAGTACTGGACGTGTGGTAAGTTTTGAAAATACGGTGATTATTATGACTTCTAATGCAGGAACAGATCAAAAAACCAATGGGATTGGTTTCGGTAAGAATAGTTATGATTCCTTAGAGCGTAAATGTAAGGAAGCACTTGAAAAGGTATTCCGACCAGAGTTTCTTAACCGTATTGATGAGACCGTTGTCTTTACAGAATTAAATAAAGATGAACTTCGTGATATCATTGATCTCATGATAGGGGAAGTGACCAAAGAAGCGGAGCATAAGCATATTAAGATAGAGATGCAAGATGATATCCGTGAATTCATCCTAGACAAAGGTTATGACCCAAAATATGGTGCTAGACCACTTAGAAGAACCATTCAACGCCATATTGAAGATGAAATTGCTGAAAATTATATTCGAGGCAATATCAAAGATGGTGATACGATTATTTTTTACTTTGAAAGATGACAAGGTTACTATCTATGTAAAACCTGATAGTGCCCAATCAATTGAGTATCAAGAATAACAGCTTGAATGATAAGAAAACAATATAGCTCATTAATTTTGTAGTGGTATTGATCGTTTATAAAAATAAAAAGAATCACTAAATCCAGAGATTGGATCTAGTGGTTCTTTTACTATCATTCTAATAGTTCACATAAGATAATTTTGATGTGTTCTTGGTGTTTAGCAACACATCGATACTGTACATGAATAATATATCATCATAATCAGTTAGCTGAAGAATCTTCGTAATATCCGTATTCACATATCGCATATCAATTAAGGTAATGTCACCATAAGTATAGGATAAGAAAGGCACTAAACTATGAGCATAGGAATCTTTGAATATAAGTAATTTTCTATTGGAAGTTGTGCCGTGACTTTTAATCTCAACTTTCGGTTGATTTAAACCTAGGAAATACGAGTATTTATCTTTTTTGCTCAGATATTCGTCAAAGTATATACTATTATACGTTGTTTTATTCTCTCCGTTATATACAGTAAATTCACTGATGTTCTCATTGTTAATTGCTTTGGTTTCATCTGGTTTAACATAGTCAAAGCCACTGGTAGTGTGTAGTGAACCCTTGAAATCATTTGTCACAGATTGAATGTCCAAATCACCATATGGGATAGGTTCGAAATTCATCATTTGGGCCATTCTCTTATAAGCGATATAAGCACCATCCATTGTCCAGTGGTGATCTGTGCGATAATAGATATAGTCCTTATTATGTGATAATAGATCATCGTATATGGATATGTTGTTTACATACTCCTCGGTCTGAGAGTATGTCTTATTTATAAATGCTAATTGATTAAACGTATCAGCGTACTTAGGGATTTTATACTGTTGAATGGCAGAGGTCGATGGAATCAACATAAAATAGATATTCGATCTTAGTGGAGCGTTTTCTGAAAATCGGATAATCTCATTGATATTGTTGGCACTGTAATGCTTGCCATTGTCCTTAACATTTTTTAACCAGATAATCTTTAGATAAATAGACATGGTTACTTTCTTGCTTACCCATTAAATAATCTGTTGTTACCTTTAATCTTATCCAATGATTACGGTAGATAAAATGATCACTAAGATAAGTATCATATGCACTTGGCAAATTCTTATGTACTACCTCGCTTAGTGTAAAATGAGGTAATGTTTTCAGAAATCGATTTTCTTCTTCTGAAAAACTTTTCTTATTATGTATAATGGTTCCTATGGATAAACTATAAATGATGCTAAGAAACATCAAGCATGTTATCCAATTTCCTTTTGTATTTTTCATGTAAACTCTCCCTACATCAGAATCGAAAGTATAGAAATGGATTATATGATGCGTTAACAATATAGCCTATAGATAGCAGGAAAATAATCATTAACCCTATATTCTGTAATAGAATGAACCATGTCTGGTTACGTCTACTATGAAATAGGGTATGCATCATATTTTTGGGGTAGCTAGTCGATGCAACACATAATATGATGATAAGTACTATATATGAGGATATCAGATATATAAAATCATGATCCATAAACCCATTATGATGAAAGCCAAACATCCCTTGGAGATAGTGGCTCATTACACGCCACTCATCAAATGCAAAAATAGCCCATCCCAAAACGACAAAAAACATAGTATACATATGTGAACATACTCTTGGTAATCGATTAAGTCTATCTAGTAGCCATCGTTTTTCAATCATCAGCAATATGGCATAATAGATGCCCCAGATTAAAAAAAATTCCAACTTGCCCCGTGCCAGATCCCCGTTAGCATCCATACAATAAAAAATATTTCTAGTTTGTACTTTTATACCTTTTCTGTTTCCTCCAAGAGGAATATAGACATATTCTCGAAACCAAGAACTGAGAGATATATGCCATCTTGTCCAGAATTCAGTTATACTTCTAGAAACGTAAGGATAATTAAAATTCTCATTAAAACAAAAGCCAAACATCTTACCAAGGCCAATGGCCATATCTGAATACCCTGAAAAATCAAAGTATATTTGGAAGGTATAAGCTATTATACCAAGCCAAGCAGTTGCTACAGATAATTCCTGTAGATTACCATTTGTAATGGTATCAAAAAGATAGCCAATGTTATTGGCAAGTAAAACTTTCTTGGACAGACCTATAATAAACAGCTTAACACCATTAGAAAACTTTTCAATGGTTATTTGCCGATCAACCATTTGTCTTGCGATACTACTATATGTAACAATGGGTCCAGCTATTAGCTGAGGGAAGAGGGTTACATATGCCCCGAATGCAATAATATTTTTTTGAACGGGAACTTTTCTTCTATACACATCAATGGTATAAGACATGGTTTGAAATGTGTAAAAAGATATACCAATAGGTAATACAATGCCTATAGAATTAAATGACAACCCAAAGAGCGTATTGATATTATGTATCAAGAAATTCATATATTTGAATAAGCCCAAGGTCCCGATATTAATAATCATGGATAAAACCATGAAAAAACTTAGCTTGTGTGAATTGATCTTTCTGTAACGCCTTATCTATTAATCTACCATTGGTATAATCGACTATCGTAGAAAATAGCATAATGAGAATGTATTTCGGTTCACCCCAAGCATAGAAAAACAAACTAACAATAAAAAGTGTAAAGTTGCGCATTTTCTTTGGTACGATAAAATACATCATAAGTACCAAAGGTAAAAAATAAAATATAAATGTAATACTGCTAAAAACCATTGCCACTCCTGTCCATTCGCTTAAGATTTTATTTCTGTAATTGTGTGTTTTCTAATGTAATCAAGCCATATATCTGTATATTTCTTATTAAGATGAATGCCATCAGAAGAAGCCTCCTCTGGTAAAACGCCTTTAGCGTTGGCAACGCTATGCCATGTATCTAAATAATATACATTCTCATCCTTACACATAGCCATTATTTTAGCATTGAATTTCAAAATATTAGCATTGGTATATATTTGAGTTGACTTTGATTTTTTCTCAGATACAGGTAAGATAGACTGAACGTAGATCGTCACATCTTGATTATGTTGTCGTACGGCTTGTATGATATTTTTTATAATACGCTATAAAGATATCAAGGGATACCCAGCCCAGCTCATTGGTACCAAACATGATATAGACATAATCAAATGTCTGTTCTTCTAAAGCCTCCGTAATAGAGAGTTTTGTTTGACTACCATCTTTAATAAATTTCTTTGTTAAGGCATTATCCACTAATAATCCTTCATGTGCATAAAAGGTAGCACCCTTTGGTGCTGATGCCAGATAAAGCCCTTTGGTTCTTGAGTTACCGATGAATAATGTATTTTCAAAATAAGTATCATCGATAGCTTCATTTTCAATTACAGTTGTATGATCGTCATTGATATCTTGTTTAATGTTATTTGAGTCATTGTTCTCTCCAGTGTTGCTAGTTCCTTGTTTATGAGTCATAGATAAGTCATTTGTAAACATTTTGATAGGGATATTTATTGATGATCCCATGTCTCTATCATGGTTATTTTGATTCGTATCTGTGGGTTGCTGAGTGGTTACAACGTCTTCCTTGGCACTGACAGATGATACACCTTTTTGTTTGTCTATACTAAAAACCACATGACCTGATATAACGTAGGTCATTATAAAAAATAAGGTTATTATCACCAAGGATGCTGCCATAACTTGCCTCTTATGTCGTCGTTTTCTTGCCATTCTTATGACATAACATACCAAGTAATCAATTATGAGGCATGGCAAAATAAAAAATATATTTGAGTATGTATATTATTCTCCTATTTCTTTTATGTTGTTTTCTTTTTTTATATGTCATCTTGTATTCTCCTATCATTCTATTGAATGAAATCATCAATCACTTCCAATGCTTTATCCCTATTATCAGAAATACACAAGATAATATATTGACCTCGTTGTACTAAAATGCTATCCTCTAATCTTGGCAATTCTTCTGGGCGATATGTAGAAAAGGATTCTTTTTTTTGATCTGAGATTCTGGTTTGAATAGATGTCATCATATCTTTGGTTTTATCTTCATCACTAGCTTTGAAAATGGCAATTTCTTCAGTGGTTGCACCCGAACTCACATACACAGCGTAAGCATCAATAGCATCTTTTTTCTAATGGGTACAGGTTAAACACAATAGATTCTTCTGCTTTTACCAAAAAAGTAAGAGCTAAATCTTCCAGCAGTTGATCAGCAAGCTTCTGTACATCAAAATCTTTTGTTTCAGCTTCTTTTTTTTGAGAACAACTAACTGTAAGACTTAGTAGTACGGTAATTAATAAGCCAATTATTAATCGTTTTTTGTAGTTCATCATGATTCATCCTCCCGTGTTATAAAACAATTTTTCTACTTATTAGATGTGATAGACAGGGCAAAAGTTTCACAAAACGACAATATTTGTGCAAGAAAAATAAACCCTATTATGGATTATTCTAATTGTAAGGTTATGAGTAAACTAAAATGCAAAAAAAAAGAACCACTAAATCCAGTATTGTGGATTTAGTGGTTCTTTTAGTTTTCATTAACATCGCCACCTGCTACCCTTACGTTAACTAAACTAAAACTATTACCTGTTAAATTTTTTGATAAAAGCACTGTTAGAAAGACAACAGTTACACTTAAAAAGCCTAATATAAGATTTTTTGAGATACTTTTCATGTTTAAACCCTCCTCGAAAATGTTGATAATGTTAGTATAACGTTAATACTTGTCTTTTACAAGAATATATCCTACATATATATGATAATTAACCATATAAACTGACTTAACTTTTAGAGGAGAAATGCAGGGTAAATTAAGGTTTATGAAGTATTTTATAGGGAAGAAAATTGTTTAAAATATTTTGTATACATATATTGACAAGGTAAGAAAAAAGTGATACGCTAAAGGTGAAATTAATTCCTAGCATTATACTAGGAATTGAAATAGAGGTGTTAAGATGAAATTATCCACAAAAGGACGATATGGATTACGAGCCATGGTTGATTTAGTACTTAACAGTGAGGAAGAAAATTTATCACTAAAGAGTATATCAAAACGTCAGAACATATCCATGAACTATCTGGAACAGATTATATCCGTTCTCAAAAAATCAGGTTATGTGAAGAGCACTAGAGGTGCTAGAGGAGGCTATTCACTAGCTAAATCACCTGATGATATTTCTGTTGGTGATATATTAAGAGCCTTAGAAGGTAACCTTAATCCTGTTGATTGTGCTTTGGTCAATGAAAACAAACAATGTGACGATGTGGATTGTTGCATAACAAAAGTAGTATGGAAGAAAATAAGTGATAGCATTAACGATGTAGTGAACAACATATCACTACAAGATTTAGTGGATGGACACAATAATCATGATGCCCATCAGGATAAATAAAGGAGATAAAGCAATGGAAAAAAGAGTATACTTTGATCATGCAGCAACAACCCCTACTCATCCTGAGGTAGTAGAGGCTATGTTGCCATATTTTACACAAAGCTTTGGCAATCCTTCCAGCATATATGAAATAGCTCAGATAAATAAAAAAAGCTATTGATCAAGCAAGGGAACAGGCAGCTAAATTAATTAATGCAGAACAGATGGAAATATATTTTACCAGTGGTGCTACTGAATCCGATAACTGGGCTATAAAAGGTGTAGTGGAGAGCTATAAGAAAAAAGGAAATCATATCATTACCACAACGACAGAGCATCATGCCGTACTACACACATGTGAGTATCTTGAAAAACAAGGCTATGAAGTGACTTATTTACCCGTTGACGAATATGGCTTGATTGGCATGGAAGATCTGAAAGCAGCTATTAAAGATACGACTATCCTCATTACCATCATGATGGCTAATAATGAGATTGGTACTGTTCAATCTGTTGCAGAGATTGGAGCCATTGCTAAAGAAAAAAGGCATTTTATTTCATACAGATGCTGTTCAAGCAGTAGGACAGATACCTGTAGATGTTAAAGCCATGAATATTGACTTATTATCCTTATCAGGACATAAGCTTAACGGACCAAAAGGTATAGGTGCTTTATATGTCAGAAAAGGTGTAAGATTAAAAGCATTTATTCATGGTGGAGCACAAGAAAGAAGACGTCGAGGTGGGACAGAGAATGTTCCAGGTATTGTAGGCATTGGAAAAGCCATGGAAATTGCAGAAAAAAAACATGGAAGAAAAGACAAAAAAATTTAATAGCTCTAAGAGACAAGCTTATTGAGGGCATTAAGGAAAAAAGTTCCTTATTGTAAATTGAATGGTCATCCAGAACAGCGACTACCGAATAATGTGAATTATAGTTTTGAATTTATAGAAGGAGAATCGTTACTGATTATGCTCGATATGAAGGGCATTAGTGCATCTAGCGGTTCAGCCTGTACATCAGGTTCACTTGATCCATCTCATGTTCTTTTAGGTATCGGACTTCCTCACGAAATAGCTCATGGTTCATTGCGCATAACTGTAGGAATGGATAATACGGAAGAAGATGTTGATTATCTATTAGAGGTATTACCGGCTATCGTTCAACGTTTAAGAGATATGTCACCTCTTTACGAAGATTTTCTAAAGAATCAAGGGTAAAGTTGCAAGGAATATGATTAACGGAATTAATAATATATAGCATATATAGATTAACAAGAGATAAAAGATGTCTCTAGAACGTAACTGTTAATAAAACATAAAAAAAATAATAGAGGTGTAAATTATGTATACTAAAAAAAAGTAATGGATCATTTTACAAACCCTAGAAATATGGGTGAATTGAAAGACGCTGATGGAGTAGGTACAGTAGGTAACGCTAAATGTGGCGATATTATGCGTATATATTTAAAAGTCGAAGATGAAATCATTAAAGATGTAACCTTCAAAACATTTGGATGTGGAGCCGCAGTAGCAACAAGTAGTATTGCTACAGAATTGGTAAAGGGTAAAACCATTAGAGAGGCCCTTAAGATTACAAATGATGCAGTTGTAGAAGCACTTGATGGATTACCAAAGGCAAAAAATACACTGTTCATTACTAGCAGAAGAAGCTCTTCAGGCAGCGTTGTGGGATTATTCTCAAAAGCATGGTATTGAGATTGAAGGTCTTGAACCACCAAAAGAGGATGCAGATCATCATGACCATGATGAGGATGAATTAGAAGAAGCATAAGACAACTAAAGAACAGGTGATGAAATGAGTAAGGAAAAAGTAGTGGTAGGTATGTCGGGTGGAGTAGATAGCTCCGTAGCTGCTTATTTACTTAAAGAACAAGGATATGATGTAGTTGGTGTCACCATGCAGATATGGCAAGACGAAGACATTGAGAACCAAGAAGAAAATGGTGGATGTTGTGGACTAAGTGCTGTAGATGATGCACGAAGGGTAGCTAATGCTATTGATATACCTTATTATGTCATGAATTTCAAAGAAGAGTTCCAAGATAGCGTTATAGATTATTTCGTTGATGAGTATCAAAAAGGAAATACACCAAATCCATGTATTGCATGTAATCGTTACGTAAAGTGGGAGTCTATGTTAAGTAGATGTTTAAAAATTGGTGCCAAATATATAGCTACAGGACATTATGCCCAAGTGATTAAATTGCCTAATGGTAGATATACCATGAAGAAGGCTGTGGGTATTAGAAAAGATCAAACCTATGCACTATATAATCTAACACAACATCAATTAGAGCATACATTAATGCCTGTAGGTGCTTATCCGAAAGAGGAAGTAAGAAAAATAGCTGAGAAGATTAATGCCCGCATAGCTAATAAACCAGATAGTCAAGAAATCTGTTTTATACCTGATAATAACTATGCCGCTTTTATTGAAGATTATACCAATAAGAAAATTGAACCAGGTAATTTTGTTGATGTGGCTGGTCGAGTGATTGGTAGCCATAAAGGTATTATTCATTATACGGTTGGACAGCGGAAAGGGTTGGGTCTTTCTCTAGGAAAGCCAGCTTTTGTGGTTGAGATAAGACCTGATACCAATGAAGTGGTTATTGGTGATAATCAAGATGTATTTTCTGATACTTTATATGCCAATCAATTGAATTTTATGCCTTTTGAGAAACTAGAAGGTGAACTTCAAGTTGAAGCTAAGATCAGATACAGTCACCAACCGGCACCATGTATCATTTCTATGGTGGATGACAATACCGTAAAAGTAGTGTTTGAAGAGCCACAACGTGCCATTACACCAGGGCAAGCTGTTGTCTTCTATGATGGAGATATGCTTATAGGTGGAGGAAGTATTATACGAAAATAATGTGTTGAACATTTAGCATAGTATCAATAGTTTTGTGTTATGCTATTTTATGAATGATTGTTATGGATTATAACTAGCAGGTTAATAACTTAAAAATTAAGACCATATATCTTATATGTAGATATATGGTCTTTTTATGGTATAGGAACTGCGTTTTACCTTGCATGGTATCATACTTCCTATGCCAACTAAAACGTATGTAAAGCATTTTTTCTTGTTAAAATAGTGAAGGGCAGCAATAATATCAACTGAAACATATAATTTCTAGAAGGCACTTAACGCTTTAACCAAACGATCTATTTCATTTTTGCTTGATCTTATTAAATTAGTAGCTTTACTTTTCAGATCATTAATATTTTGTGGAGAAGAATTATCCATTTCTGAGGATATATCATTAAGGGAGATCTGAAAGCGATATATCATGGCATCACCCATATTATGTAAAATCATATCCTCACTATCTATCTGAGAATTCATATATGCTGCCACTAGTGGTACTTTGTTTAAAGGGTTAATCCACCCCAATGCTCCCCATTTTTTTTACTTTGTTACAAGAATAAGATAGAGGGGGTTTGTTACCTGTTCCTAAGGAAACAATAATATATTTTTTTTGCGTTTGGAAATGCTTTATGGGCGAAAGAATAGGCACAGAGGGATGGATCGTTACAGAATATGCCACCATCAACAAAACAATAGGACTGTCCATCGGTTAGTGATTTCACGTGTGCAGCTGGTAGATATGTTGGGGCTGCTGTTGATGCAAGACCAACATCTCTTAAGAAGAAATTCATGGATGAGGTAGAGGCATTACCATGGCGAAAGAGATAGGGTTCCATGGAACGCATGTCATAAGCAGGGACAATAAGATTGGTAAGGGCATCTCTTAATGTATAATCTTTCATGGTTTTTTTAAGAATTGATTTTAAAGCTTTTCCATTATATTTAGGGTGAAAAAATTTGTTTAACATTCTGAAGTAATTCACATTTTGACCTAGGAAATATTTTTTTGTATGTCTTCCGTATACATATGCAAAAGTCTGCTTAAACGTTCCTCGTCCGTTAATTCCTCAGGTGGTTTAGCCAGTAAAAGACTAATAAGTGAACCTGTGGATGTACCAGAGATGATATTAAAAAAAAGCTTATAAAAGGGAGTGTGATTACCACGTTGATTGAGTTCTTTTCTGAAGTGGTCCAGAAAGACGCAAGGAATAATGCCTCGGACGCCTCCGCCGTCAATGGCAAGGATTTTGATAACTTCATTATTATTACGGGTCATGTTAGCACCTTTAAGGGTTCTTATCTAATTATATACCATGAATCTTGTCTTTTATAACTAAGAGACTGACCTAAATTTGTAGTTAAGAAAGTACTATTTTCTTAAAATCTTTTATGAGATGAAGTCACTTTTGATCTTGATTCCTTAATAAATAGATTCAAGGGATAGTCACTTATAGGAAGTGACTATCCCTTGAACATATAATCATTCATTTAGATCATACTGACCGTATTATTAGTTAAGGTATCTTTATGAAAGTAGGGTTCATTTCTTTGAATATTGTGAAATAGTTGAATCCGAGATGTTTCAAAACAGTGTAAGCTTCGTTAAAGTGATAGCCAAGGTGTTCAGGTATATGGGCATCTGAACCAATGGTGATAATCTCACCACCTAATTCTGCATAGCGCTTTAGGATATCTGTGTTAGGGTGAGGCTCCTTGAATTTTTGACGATAACCAGATGTATTGAGTTCAATGCCATGACCTGTCTCAATTATTTTTCTAAGAATCATATCAATTAAATCATGGTGATCATGATAATACATTTTTTTTATCTTCATAGTGCCCATAACGAATAATATATCTAGATGACCATAAACATTATAGTATTGATAGTGATTGACATGATAGAGTATATCTTCTAGATAACCAGCGTAGGCTTCCTGTTTAGTTTTGTCTTCGTAGTATACACCTAAGTATGGATCTAGCTTGTTAACAACATGAGATGATCCAATAATAAAATCAAATGGATAGGGGCGAAGATTTTCAAGAATTTCATCATATATATGAGGTTGAAGACCTACTTCGATACCAAATAGGAGCTCAATATCTTTTTTGTATTTTTCTTTGTAAGCCATAAATCCATTAGCATACTCAGGAAGATCTACTTCAAACGTAATATTGGTTAATTCAGTTGTGGGATAATCATAATCATAGTGATCCGTAATGCAAAGTTGTTGGAAATTATGGTCGATAGCATATTGAATCATGGATTCCATCTGTGATTTGCAGTCACCAGAAAATGACGTGTGCGTATGAAAATCGTATGTGCGCATTGTTATCACCTTTCTTTTATTATGAATATAAAAAATTAATAATTCGTATCATTTGAAGCATACTAATTAATGATTGAGCTGGAACAATCGTGTTTACAGTATTTATGTCTATTAAAACCTAATTTCCACATAATTGCAATACATTTATAGAACATTCCATGAGACGGGTTGTAACCACATTGGGTTGTCTGAAAAATGGACATTGGTAAGATTGGCTAGTAAAACTGATTTAATCTTAGATTAAATTCAAGAAAATTATAAGTGGACATATCGGTGTACCACTATAAAGACACGGTATTCGGCATTATTTACAAAAATACAAACAAAAAAAAATATTATTTGATAAGAAATTTTTCTTGTTTTTTATGAAACGCGTGTGATACTATTAATGTGTTGTTAATAAAAAAATTAACAATTTGTTTACAAAAAAAAGGATTTTTTTATACTCCAAAGCACAAAATATTTTAATGAACGAAAACTTATCATTAAGCAGGAGGAAAAAAAAGAAATGCAAACTCAGGAATACATATTTATTGTTTTTGCTTTTATCGGTGGTTTTGGGATGTTCCTATATGGTATGCATATCATGGCAGAAGGTCTTCAAAAAAAAGCGCTGGTAATAAAATGAAAAAAAATTTATTAAGTGCATTAACCAATAATCGGTTTCTAGCAGTTACAGTTGGTGCATTAGTGACAGCTATTGTTCAAAGTAGTTCAGCTACCACTGTTATGATTGTTGGATTTGTTAATGCAGGTTTATTTAATCTATCACAAGCAGTTGGTGTCATCATGGGAGCCAATATTGGTACAACCATCACATCATGGATTGTATCCAGTTCTGAATGGTTGGTATTTTTTAAACCATCTAAAATGGCACCATTGGCAATTGGTATTGGAGCCATACTTCTTTTCTTTGCCAAAAGTCAACGGAAAAAGCAAGTTGGAGAAATTATCATAGGATTTGGTTTGCTATTCATTGGTCTTGATTACATGAAGCATGCCATTGACCCTTTTAGTGATTCACAAGCATTCAAAGATGCTTTTCGTTTGTTCGGTGCTAATCCAGTTCTTGGTATCTTGGTAGGTGCTCTCGTTACAGCTGTTATCCAGAGTAGTTCCGCATCAGTTGGTATTTTACAGGCAGTAGCGACAGTAACATTAGTGCCATGGAATGCAGCCGTATATATTATTCTTGGACAAAATATCGGTACTTGTGTGACTGCTATGTTATCAAGTGTTGGTGCCAATAAAACAGCTAAACGAGCGGCATATATTCATTTAATGTTCAATGTTATAGGTACAATCCTCTTTGCAGTGGTATGTATCATATTCTTTAAATTTATCAATCCCGACTTTGGAAATAATGTTGCAGTTGATATGGTTGGCATCAGTATTTTCCATACCATATTCAATATCGGTAATACAGTGATATTATTCCCATTTGCGGATAAATTGGTTGCATTATCTAAGAAAATTGTACGAGGCGATGATGAAAAAGATGAAAGTGAAGAAGAAATTGCACTTCGTCACTTAGATGAGAGAATCCTTGAAACGCCAAGTTTTGCTGTGGAAAATGCTATAAAAGAAGTTGTTCATATGGGTTATCTAGCTATAGAAAACGCAAAATCTGCTACAAAAGCAGTTCTTGATAAAGATATGAAACTGGTAGAAAAAGTTATTGAAGAAGAGAAAAACATCAACAAGTTAGAAAGAGTTATAACAGAGTATCTCGTTAAAATCAGTAACTCTCCACTTAACGAAAGTCAACATGAGATTGTAACAAATCTGTTCCATACAGTTAATGATATTGAACGTGTTGGTGATCATGCGGAGAACATCGCAGAATTAGCGCAATATTATATTGAAAGTGATCTTACTTTCTCAGAAAGTGCTTATAATGAACTTGTAGATATATCTGAACTTACTACTGAGACCATAGAATTTGCTATTAAGGCTAGAGAAAATGATGATGTGGACTTGGTTAGAAAAGTTGAACAGAATGAGGATATTGTTGATGAACTTGAAGATGAGTTAAGAGAAAAGCATATTCGCCGTCTTGCACAGAATATCTGTGACTCAACAACAGGTGTGGTATTCCTTGATCTTATTAGTAATTATGAGAGAATTTCTGATCATGCGTTAAACATTGCTTATTATGTAAGAGATGAATTAATTTAAGATTAGCCATAGATGGATGAAGCGAAAAAAATGGTTCATGCTTCTTGCATAACTATATGTAGTTAGGTGATACTATTGAGGTTATCTTGAAAAAAGGTAACCTCAATCTGATATAATTTAGCATTTTACTATAGAAAAGCATTATACATTTTTTGCTTATTAGACTGAAAAACCAGTAGTAATAGGGGCTTCCTTAATTCTATATGTATATTATAGGAATATTTTTATGAAAAATGGAAAAAAAACTTGAAATTATAAACGTAATTGAGTATAATATAATTGGGATGAAATGGTGGTTAATTCCTTTTTTTTACATGGACAGGGACTATTATTGCACACTGGGACCAAAAAGGTACCGGAAGGTGATGGCATTTGAAAAATATATTGTTAACACTTAAGCAGATAATTCCAAAGGAAATGGAGATACTTCATAGGCGGTATACGATTTTGAAGGGCATCCATGATTTACAACCAGTCGGCAGAAGAAGCTTATCCCAACGTATAGCCATATCGGAGAAAATTATTCGGAATGAAACTGAATATTTGAAGTCTGTAGGTTACATACTAGTATCTGGGTCGGGTATGCAAATAACAGAAGCTGGACTTGTTATTTTAGAAGAGCTCATTGAAGTCATGTATCATATGAAGGGCCTTCATGAAATAGAAGAAGAAGTTAGAGATTATCTTGGTTGTGCTAGAGTTGTTGTTGTACCAGGAGATGCCTCGGATCACGAAGAAGTAAAAGAAAACATTGGAAAAGCAGCATCAGAAGTATTATTGAAACATATTAGTAATGACTGCATTATCGCATTAACAGGTGGGAGTACATCCTATCATGTTATACACGCTTTAAAAAAAACCCAATGTGACATATGATAATGTTCTTGCTGTTCCAGCACGTGGTAGCTTACGCAACCATGTGGAATATCAGGCAAACACCATTGTATCCATGTTAGCTAAGAAGTTAAACATCGGCTATCATCTGCTTAATATACCGGATAACCTCAGTAAGAAAGCGCTAGACAGTGTTAGAGAAGAGCCAGAAATCGGTGCTACCATTGCTTGTCTGCTAAAAGCTAATCTTATCTTATTTGGTATCGGTAATGCTTATGAAATGGCTAAAAGAAGAAATTCAGATGAGCAGTTTATGACTTTTCTACACGATAAACATGCCGTCGCTGAAGCACTAGGTTACTATTTCAACAAAAATGGTGAAATAGTGTATACATCCCGGTCGATTGGTATAAAATTAGAACATGTGATTCAATCTGCTTATCCAATAGCTGTTGCGGGAGGCTCAAAGAAAGCTGAAGCAATAATAGCTGTAAAGGATATCATCAAGAACGGTTCACTGATTATTGATGAAGGAGCAGCCAATCGTATACTAGAAATTAAACAAGAAGATTAACTGAGTTTATTAACTGTTATACAGTTTAATATAAAAATAATGATAATTAGGAGGAATAAAATTATGGCAAAGATTGCAATTAATGGATTTGGACGTATCGGACGTAACGCATTTAAAGTAGCTATGGAGCAAGGTATTGATATCGTAGCTATTAACGATTTAACAGATGCTGGAACATTAGCTCATTTATTAAAATATGATTCATGCTTCGGAAAATTCGAAGGAACAGTTGAAGTAGCAGAAGGTGCTTTAATTGTTAATGGAAAAGAAATCAAAGTAACTGCTGAAAGAAACCCTGCAGATCTTCCTTGGGGAGAATTAGGTGTTGATATCGTAATCGAGTCTACTGGATTATTTAGACAAAAAGAAAAAGCTCAATTACATATTGATGCTGGTGCAAAAAAAAGTTATTATCTCAGCTCCTGGTAAAGGAACAAAGTCAATCGTTATGGGTGTTAACGAAGCTGATTACAATCCATCAGAAGATAACATCATCGATAACGCTTCTTGTACAACAAACTGTTTAGCGCCATTCGCTAAAGTATTAAACGATACTTTCGGTATCAAGAGAGGTATCATGACTACTGTTCATAGTTATACGAATGATCAAAGAATCTTAGATACACCTCATGAAGACTTAAGAAGAGCTCGTGCAGCTGCTGAGTCTATCATTCCTACAACTACTGGTGCTGCTGAAGCGGTTGCTAAAGTTATTCCAGCGTTAAAAGGAAAATTAACAGGTATGGCTATGCGTATTCCATCACCTACAGTATCTGTTGTGGACTTAACTGTAGAGCTTGGAAAAGACGTTACAGTTGAAGAAGTAAATGGAGCTTTAAAAGCTGCTGCTGATACAAGTAACGTACTTGGTTACTCTGATGAGCCATTAGTATCTATCGATTACAGACAAGATTCACGTTCTTCAATCGTTGATGGATTATCTACACTTGTTATGGAAGGAAACATGGTTAAAGTTCTTTCTTGGTATGATAACGAGTGGGGTTACTCAAACAGAATTATCGATTTAGCTAAATACGTAGCAGATAGACTTTAATTCATAAAAAATATATAAGGTAGTATTACCATTTTGACCCAATGGGTCCTCTCTTGTAGGTCAACTATAGGGAGGACCTTTTTAAATATTGTTTATAGGCACTAGACGAGATATTGCTGAAAATGTAAGAAAATTTCGATTATGAATATTGAAGGGAGACGTGTGAATTATGCTTAACAAAAAAGACAGTGGAAGATATTCAAGCAAAAGGTAAAAAGGTATTAGTAAGATGTGATTTTAACGTACCATTGAATGATGGTGTTATTACAGATGAGAACCGTCTAACAGCTGCTTTACCAACCATTAAAAAATTAATTGCAGATGGTGCAAAAGTAATCCTTTGCTCACATTTAGGTAAACCAAAAGGAGAGCCTAAGCCAGAGCTATCTCTTGCTCCAGTTGCTAAGAGATTATCAGCGTTATTAAATCAAGAAGTAGTATTCGCTGCGGATGACAATGTAGTAGGTGAGAATGCTAAAAAAGCTATCGCTGCCATGAAAGATGGCGATCTTGTATTACTTGAGAACACACGTTATCGTAAAGAAGAAACGAAGAATGGTGAAACATTCAGCAAAGATCTTGGAAGTTTAGCGGAGATCTTCGTTAATGATGCATTCGGTACAGCTCACCGTGCTCACTGCTCTAACGTTGGTGTAACTGAGTATGTAGACACTTGTGTGGTTGGCTACTTAATGCAAAAAGAGATTGATTTCTTAGGAAATGCTGTTAATACACCAGAGAGACCATTCGTTGCTATTCTTGGTGGTGCAAAGGTTTCAGATAAAATCAATGTTATCAACAATTTATTAGATAAAGTAGATACATTAATCATCGGTGGAGGAATGGCTTATACATTCTTAAAATCAATGGGTAATGAAGTTGGTTTATCCTTACTTGAGAAAGATAAACTTGATTATGCAAAAGAAATGGTAGAAAAGGCTAAAGTAAAAGGTGTAAGGTTATTATTGCCTGTTGACCATGTAGTAGCTCAGGAGTTCAAGAATGATACTCCTTTCAAAATAGTTAAGAGAGGTCATATTGAGCCAGATTGGGAAGGTCTTGATATTGGACCAGAAACGAGAGAAATCTTTGCAGATGCTGTAAAAGATGCTAAGACAGTTGTATGGAATGGACCTATGGGTGTATTCGAATTTGCTAACTTTGCAAATGGTACAATTGCAGTAGCAAAAGCACTAGCAGCCACTAATGGTACAACGATTATTGGTGGTGGTGACTCAGCAGCAGCAGTTAACCAACTTGGGTTTGGTGATAAGATGACCCATATCTCTACTGGTGGTGGAGCTTCACTTGAATTCTTAGAAGGTAAAGAATTACCAGGTGTTGTAGCAGCTGACGATAAGTAAGATACACATCAATATAACCTGAAAAATATCAGATGTTAATGAGTATATAAATCCTGAGAATGGCATAATGACTATGTTAATTCTCCTAATATACAGATAAAATAAATGTGGAGGTTTGTGACATGCGAAAAATGATTATTGCAGGAAACTGGAAAATGAACAAAACACCTAAGGAAGCTTTAGCATTAATTGAAGAGTTAAAGCCTTTAGTAAAAAGTGATGAAGTAGATGTAGTATTCTGCCCACCTTATGTGTCTCTTATGTTAGCTGTAGAAGCTACAAAAGGTTCTAATATTGAAATTGGTGCTCAGAACATGTATTTTGAAGAGGGTGGTGCTTTCACTGGAGAGATCGCTCCTAACATGTTGACAGAACTTGGTGTAAAATATGTTGTTTTAGGTCATTCAGAGAGAAGAGAATACTTTGGAGAGACTAACGAAATCGTTAATAAGAAAGTATTAAAAGCTATTGAGCATGGCTTAACACCTATCATCTGTTGTGGTGAGACCCTTGAGCAAAGAGAGCAAGGCATCACCGTTGATCTTGTGCGTACACAAATTAAAGTAGCGTTAAAAGATGTATCCTCAGAAGATGCTAAAAAATCAGTTATTGCTTACGAGCCAATTTGGGCTATCGGTACTGGTGTAACGGCAACGTCTGAGCAAGCGGAAGAAGTGTGTGCAGCCATTCGTCAAGTCGTTCGTGAGATCTATAGTGAAGAAGTTGCAGAGGCTGTTCGTATTCAGTATGGTGGAAGTGTTAATGCTGGTAATGCTAATGAGTTATTTGCTATGGAGAACATTGATGGTGGATTAGTTGGTGGAGCTAGTTTGAAGGCTGATTTTGGTAAGGTAGTTAATTATAAATAATTTTTTAGTTTTGGTTATGAACACCTGTGGGTGTTCATAACCTTATATTGTTTTGATTTTGTGTAGTGGTGGTCGGACGTAGGTGGATATCTCTATTCAAAAACGCTTATTTTGTATAGAGATACCCACCTACTCGGCTACGTTATTTGGGCAGTGCAAGATTGTACTATGTTGGTACTGATAGTGATTATAGTTGGTTATTAGCTTTGTTAGAAAAAATTTAGTGAGAACCTCTGGTACTGAATGAATACAATTGATAGTTAAGCTCCCTTGGTAGGTGTAGAGAGTGGGTCAATAGACCCCTTAGCAAAAGTATTTTATATAGAAGGAGTTACAATATATTATGGCAAAGAGACCAACAGTTTTAATGATTTTAGATGGGTTTGGATTGAATGAGAAGTCACAGGGTAATGCAGTGAAGATTGCAAATACCCCTCATATGGATATGATCATGGAAAAGTATCCTTGTGTGGATGGTCATGCGAGTGGATTAGATGTGGGGTTACCTCATGGGCAGATGGGTAATTCAGAGGTTGGGCATCTTAATATTGGTGCAGGAAGAATTGTATACCAAGAGTTAACACGTATAACAAAAGCCATTGAAGATGGCGATTTTTATGATAATGAAGCATTCTTAGCAGCTATTAAGAATTGTAAAGAGAAAAATTCAGCATTACATTTATATGGTTTATTATCTGATGGTGGCGTTCACTCTCATAATACACATTTATATGCATTATTGAAATTAGCTAAGAAGCATGATCTTGAGAACGTATTTGTTCATGTATTCTTAGATGGTAGAGATACACCTCCAGCTTCTGGAAAAGATTATGTAGAAGAATTGGCAGAGAAGTTAAGAGAGATTGGTGTAGGTAAGATCGCTACTGTTATGGGACGTTATTATGTTATGGACCGTGACAGTAGATGGGAAAGAGAAAAACTTGCTTATGATGCTATGGTTTATGGTGAAGGAAAACAAGCCAAGAGCGCTCATGCAGCAGTTCAAGCTTCTTATCATGAAGAAGTTTACGATGAGTTTGTCTTACCTACAGTCATAACAGAAGAGGGTGAGCCTACAGCTAAGATTAGTGCTCATGATTCAATTATCTGCTTTAATTTCAGACCAGATAGAGCTAGACAAATTACAAGAGCATTCTGTGATGAGAATTTTGATAGTTTTGAGAGAGACTTCTTCCCGTTGACTTATGTATGTTTCACGGATTATGATAAAACCATTCCTAATAAAATTGTAGCGTATACAAAAGTGATGCTTGAAAATACATTAGGTGAGTACATGGCGAAAAAAAAGGATTAAAGCAACTTCGTCTTGCTGAGACTGCCAAGTATGCTCATGTTACTTTCTTTTTCAATGGTGGAATCGAAGAGCCATACGAGGGAGAAGATCGTATTTTAATACCATCACCTAAGGTAGCTACTTATGATTTACAACCTGAGATGAGTGCTCCAGAAGTGTGTGATAATCTTGTGGCATCTATTGAATCCGATAAATATGATTTGATTATTATCAATTTTGCTAATCCGGATATGGTAGGGCATACTGGTATTGAAGCAGCAGCTGTTAAGGCTGTTGAAGCTGTAGATGAATGCGTTGGTAGAACACTTGATGCTTTACTTAAAGTAGATGGACAGATGTTTATCTGTGCAGATCATGGTAATTCTGAACAATTAGTGGATTACAAGACAGGTGGTCCATTCACAGCTCATACCACAAACCCTGTACCATTTATCTTAGTGAACTACAAAGAAAATGTAACCCTAAGAGAAGGCGGCAAGTTAGCTGATATTGCACCAACATTACTTGAATTAATGGAACTTGAAAAAACCTGCAGAAATGACAGGAGAATCTTTATTAAAGTGTAAGTAATAGTTTGTAATAAAGATATGTTTAAAATAAATACCATTAGCCATACTAATAAGGGTATATACAAACTATATTTGCATGATAATGTTTTTTCTTAATCAATATGAAAGGAGCAATAAGCAAATGAAAAGTTATGTAGAGATCATCGATGTATACGCAAGAGAGATACTTGACTCAAGAGCAAATCCTACAGTTGAGGTAGAAGTAGTTACAGAAGATGGATATATGGGACGTGCAGCAGTACCATCAGGAGCATCAACAGGCGCATTTGAAGCCGTTGAACTTCGTGATGGTGGCGAGCGCTATATGGGTAAAGGCGTTGCTAATGCAGTAGATAATGTCAATAACATTATCGCAGAAGAGATCATTGGTATGAACGCTCTTGACCAAGTTAAGATTGACCAAAAAAAATGATTGAGCTAGATGGTACACCTAACAAATCTAAATTAGGTGCTAACGCTATTCTTGGCGTGTCTATGGCAGTTGCAAAAGCAGCAGCGGAAGCAGTTGGTATGTCTCTATACCAATACTTAGGTGGTGTGAATGCAAAAGTTATGCCAGTACCTATGATGAACATTTTAAATGGCGGCGAGCATGCGGACAATACAGTTGATATTCAAGAGTTTATGATTATGCCTGTTGGAGCATCATGCTTTAGTGAAGCTCTTAGAATGTGTGCAGAAGTATATCATAATCTTAAGAAAGTACTTCATGAAAAAGAACTATCAACAGGTATCGGTGATGAAGGTGGTTTTGCACCAGATTTAGCTTCTTCTGAAGAAGCCATTCAAGTCATCATGGATGCGGTTGAAAGAGCTGGTTATCGTCCAGGTGATGATATTCGAATAGCAATAGATGCTGCTGCTTCTGAACTATATAATGAAGAAACGGGCAACTATCACTTCCCTGGTGAAAGTAAGATGAAGGGAGAAGATGTTGTTCGAACATCTGAAGAGATGGTTGACTACTACGAAGACCTTCTTAACAAATTCCCAATTATCTCATTAGAAGATGGACTTAATGAAGAAGACTGGGAAGGTTGGGAACTCCTAACTGAAAGATTAGGGCAGAGAATGCAGCTTGTAGGTGACGACTTATTCGTAACCAATACAGAAAGATTATCAAAAGGTATAGATCTTGGTGTTGCTAATTCTATCTTAGTTAAAGTAAATCAGATTGGTACATTAACAGAGACATTTAATGCGATACAGATGGCTAATCGAGCAGGGTATACGGCTGTTATTTCACATCGTTCTGGTGAGACAGAAGATAACACCATTGCTGATATCGTTGTAGCGGTTAATGCAGGTCAGATTAAAACTGGTGCACCTTGTCGTTCGGATCGTGTTGCCAAATATAATCAATTAATAAGAATCGAAGAAGAGTTAGAAGAATCAGCTGAGTATCTTGGACTGGATGCTTGGTTCAACTTAGATGAAAAGTAAGATATAATAGGGCTAACTCATCAATTATTTATGATGAGTTAGCCCCTTAACTTTAGGAGGATTATTGTGTATAAATATGACTTACATATTCACACCGATGAATCAAGCCCATGTGGACGGGTACTTGCAGCAGATATGATTAAGGTATATCATGAGCGAGGTTATCAAGGAGTTGTGATTACAGACCACCTTCGTAAAATCTTTTTTAAGAAAAGCCATGGTGCGACATGGGAAGAAAAAGTTGATGATTTTCTTACAGGCTATAGGCATGCCTTAGAAGAAGCAAAGAATTATGATATGGATGTTCTGCTTGGTGTAGAAATTGCTTTTATGGAGAATAACGAACATGATAATGACTTTTTAATCTATGGTATAACAGAAGAATTGCTTAAAACTACACCGGATATTTTGGAATTAGGATTAGAAGGGGTTAGTGCTTTGTGTCGTGAGAAAGGTTTACTGATCTATCAAGCGCACCCATTACGTGGCTACTGTTGCTTTGAGGATGTTACACTACTTGATGGTATTGAAATACATAATGGAAATCCTAGACATAACTCCAATAATGCAGATGCAGAAGCGTTAGCCAAAGAGCATGGCATCCTAATGATAGGTGGTTCTGATTATCATGAAATAGGTGATGAAGATAGTGGTGGTATATTAACATCAGAGCGTATTTATAATAATGAGCAACTATTACAAGTGTTACGAAACAATGCCTACACTTTATATAGAGGCAATCAAGAATAATCAAACAAAACACTTTGCGCTGGCAAGGTGTTTTGTTTTGGTTAGTGTCAAGATTTAATTCAAAAGTACTTAGGAATATAGGTTGACTAGGATGGGTATATGCGTTACATTAGAGTTATAAAAGGAGAGGTGTACCTCATGATAGAAATATGTGTAGATAGTGTGCAATCGGCTATTAGGGCTTATGAAGGTGGAGCAGATCGATTAGAAGTATGTAGTAATCTTGTTATTGGTGGTACAACGCCACCTATTGCTTTGATTAGAGGTATCAAAAAACACGTGGATCTACCACTGAATATATTAATTAGACCAAGACATGGTGATTTTTGCTACTCGGATTATGAAGTTGAAGTTATGAAGGAATATATTAGGATGATTAAGGATGAAAATGTTAATGGGGTGGTCATTGGAATATTAAAGGCAGATGGAACCGTTGATATGACCCGGATGGAAGAACTTGTTAAGTTAGCAAAACCCATGTATATAACGTTTCATCGTGCTTTTGATATGGTAAGAGATCCTGTAGTTGCTATGAACCGTATCGTTAATCTTCAAATAGATTGCATTCTTACATCAGGTCAGAGGAACTCAGCATATGAAGGACGAGAGCTGATCAAAACCTTAGTAGAGAGAAGTAAGGGAAAGATTGAAATCATGCCGGGTGGAGGCATTACTGTGAAGAATTATAGACAAATCATAGATACATGCCATGTTAATTATATCCATCTATCGGCTAAACAAGAAGTCATGAGTAAGATGAATTATCGAACGAAGCTGTTAATATGGGGCAGACTTCTGTTGATGAGTTTATATATTTTGAAACGAATAAAGATATCATAAGTGTTATAAAAGCTTTAGATAAGTAAGATTATTTACCAGTAGTGTTGAGGAGGAGAAGTAATGAGAGATGCTGAATATGATGCTTTTGGACCATGGATTATTGATATTGATGAGAAGCATCCTTTACCAAAAGCTTTTTTAGGTTATTTGAGTAAAGAAAATGATCCGATCATTCTTTTCAAAGTTCCACGAGATATGGATAGGCGAGATGCACGGCCAGGTATGGATTTGTATAATTATGTGGTTGCTGCCTATGACAATGAGTTATGGCTGTTAAAACGAGAGATAAGTGATGTTAAGGTCATTAAAGTAGCTTATAGAGCAATTGGTGGGCTTATTAATTATCAAAACCTTCTGATTGGAGAATTGACATTATGCCTAGAAGAAGAAAACATAAAGATCCGTTATAACACTGTATCAACAAAGATTATAACAAGATTGATTACATTTATTAGAAGTAAATATATTATAAAAAATCAATTAGTAGCGGATGACCCTCTGGAAGATCTGGTACTTAGTAAGATGCCGATGTTCTATCGTAATAAATTTAATGAACTTAAAAAGCATGATGTATATTTGAGTATCATTGCTTTACAACCACTTAGTAAAATTGAATATAAGGATAAGCGTTTTATCAAAAGAACATATTATAAGCTAAGGGCTAATACACTTCCCAGTAGCTTATATCTATCCAATAAGAAGGAACTTATTATCATTAAAAGAGGGATAAAACCAAAGAAATTTAGAGATGTAGATTATAGCTATACTTATATTTACATACCCTATAATCGCATGACAAGGATAATAAGAAAAGATGAAGATCTGACAAATGAGATTCATAAACTGGCTATAAAAACTAATCACTATACGTTGGATTGTTTGTTCAAATCAGATAATCAGTATAAGCATAATTTGAACCGACATCTTCAATTTGTTGAAAATACATGTTATTGACTATGATACATTAAAAAAGCTATGTTTTAAACTGATCTCATATATATTTTAGTTAATTAAAAAGCGAGCTTTACATTGTTATATGACTCATAATACTGAAGCTTATAGGGTAAAATAGACAAGTAGCAAATTGTGGTTGAATTCATCTACGCTTTATGCTAAAATACTACTAGTGTGATATTATATAGGAGGTGTAATGATGAATACTGTAATCATAATCGTGGGAGTAATTTATTTCTTAATATGTATTGGATTAATTACTGTCGTACTTTTACAAAAAGGAAAAGCAGCAGGATTATCTGGTGCAATTGGTGGAGCAGGTGAAAGTTACTGGGGCAAGAACAAGGCCCGTTCAATGGAAGGTAAATTAGACAAGCTTACAAAATTAGGCGCGGTATTATTTATCGTATTATCCGTTGCATTAAGCTTACTATTTAGATTTCGTTAATAAATCAAAAGCACTTTGCAAATCCGCAGGGTGTTTTTTTTATTTTATGTTATCACATAAGCCTCATAATTTCATACCCAATAACCCATACTAAAGAAGAAAACAAATGTCAAGAATCTAAATATTATTTTTTTTGAAACTAATGCAATGATACTTATAGAGATTGACAGAAAAAAATACAGTGAAGGTGAATAAATGGAAAAAACGAGAGAAGAACGGAAAAATGTAATATTTGATTTAATTAGTCACGAAGACTATAAGCCCATGAAAATAAAAGAAATATCCATGGTTTTGAAGGTGGAACGGGAAGAACGAGATATACTGGAAGAATTATTGCAAGAACTCATTGACGAAGGCAAAGTTATAAGAACCAAGCGAGGTAAATATGCTCGTCCAGAAACCATGAACATGATTGTTGGGAAATTCATTGCCCATGCAAAAGGGTTTGGTTTTGTGGATATTGAGGGGCAAGAGAATGATGTGTTCATTCCTGCGCCTTATGTTAATGGAGCGTTTCACAATGATATTGTGGCTATTAAGCTGATTAGACGTGAATCTAAAGGTAAGCGAAATGAAGGTGAGATCGTTAAGATCATCAAACGAAATGAAGGTCTTGTCATTGGTACTTATGAAAAGAGCCAAAACTTTGGTTTTGTTATCGCTGATCATAAGAAATTTTCCAAAGATATTTTCATATCAAAAGGTAAGAGTAAAGGTGCTGTAAACGGCCATAAAGTTGTAGTAAAAATTATTGAATGGGGAAGTGAGAGACGTAATCCTGAAGGTGAGATTGTAGAAATTATTGGTCATATTAATGACCCTGGAACAGATATCTTAGCGATTGCTAGAAGTTACGAACTGCCAACTAAGTTTCCTGACGAAGTCATGCAACAAGTGGAATATGTATCACCAGAAGTTAAGGAAGAAGATAAGGAAGGACGTCTGGATATTCGATGCATGCAGATGGTCACCATTGATGGAGAAGATGCTAAGGATCTAGATGATGCCATCACCATAGAAAAACATGATGATGGAACATATACACTAGGCGTACACATTGCCGATGTTACTCATTATGTTACAGAGCGTTCCCCACTAGATGAGGAAGCGTTAATGAGGGGTACGAGTGTATACCTTGTTGACAGAGTTATTCCCATGCTTCCACATAAACTATCAAATGGAATCTGCTCTTTAAACATGGGTGTAGATCGTCTTGCGCTATCTTGTTTTATGGACATTGACGCGAAGGGGAATGTTAGTAATCATAAAAATTGCAGAAACACTTATCAATATAGATAGAAGAATGACTTACACCAACGTAAAGAAGATTCTTGAAGAGGAAGATGAGAACATTACAAAAGAATATGTGGATTTTGTATCCATGTTTGAAAATATGCGTGATCTAGCTGCTGTTTTAAGAAGCAAACGTAAACGTAGAGGTTCCATTGATTTTGATTTTGTAGAGGCGAAAATTCTATTAAATGATAAGGGAGAACCTGTTGATATCGTTTCTTATGACCGTAATGTAGCAACACGTATCATTGAGGAATTTATGTTACTTGCTAATGAAACCATAGCTGAAGATTTCTTTTGGCAGGAATTACCTTTTTTATATCGTTCTCATGAAGATCCAGACCCTGATAGATTAACAGCATTGGGCTCCTTTATACGTAATTTTGGTTATCAAATAAAAGGGGATACCACAGATATGCACCCTAAGGAAATTCAAAAGCTACTCATAGAAATAGAGGGGAAACCAGAAGAAGCTGTCATCAGTAGATTGGCCCTTAGGTCCATGAAACAAGCACGTTACACCGTAACAAGTGATGGTCACTTTGGTTTAGCCACAAAGTACTATACGCATTTTACATCACCTATACGACGTTACCCGGATTTACAGATTCATCGTATTATCAAGGAGAATCTTCATGGAAAGCTGGATGACAAGCGTATTAGGCATTTTCATGCTATTTTACCACAGGTAGCCAAGCAGACCTCTGAAACAGAACGAACAGCAGAGGAAGCTGAAAGAGAGACTATCAAACTGAAAAAAGCACAATACATGGAAAAACACATTGGAGAAACATTCAGTGGGGTTATATCTGGCGTAACAGCATGGGGACTGTATGTTGAACTGGAAAATACCATTGAAGGATTAGTTCATGTAACAGCTCTAAGTGATGATTATTACATCTATGACGAAGGTAAACATATTTTCATTGGTGAGAGGACAAGCAAAATTTATCGTATGGGAGAGTCTGTGAAAATCGTCGTTGTTAGTGTTAATAAGATTGAAAGAACCATTGATTTTGAGATTGCTGACGAAGAATCTAATGCAGAAAATGATGAGAATAAGTAATTTTTTTGTAGAACCTAGGAACTTTTTTACCCTTCCTTCCGTCTAAGAAGTGTAAGGCGAGGTTAATAAGGAGGAATAATTATGAAAAAATTATATACAGTTGTAGTACTTATAGCTGTGCTGATCATAGGTGGTATTGGTTACAATATGCTCCAAGCAAACGATCAAGGTGACAAACAACAAGAGGCACAAGAAGATTCAAATCAAGTGATACAGAAATTATTAGATGATAAGTTGCAATATATTTTGACAAAAGATGATAATGGCGAGATTACAATTGAGTTAAAAAAATGTATCGGACATACCATTTACACTGAATTACTCGAGTTCTCAAATTTACGATTTTCAGCTTTTAAAAGATGGTGAAGTGGCATACTTATGGTCTGCTAGTGCAAGTTTCTTAACAGTTATGGGTGATAAAACAATTGAATCTGGAGAGAGTGATAAATACGTTATTGATACGAAAGAGTTACCTGTGGACCTTGGCGAGTATGAATTTAGGTTCTATTCTGTAGCAAAAGAATTACAAGACGAGCCTAAAGGGACAATTAAGATTGATATCAAAGTCAGTAATCAGAGCCCATTAGATGGCTCAGTACAATAGTACTATAAATTAAAGAAGAACTTTTGGAATATATAATATCGTCAAAGAGTTGTAAGTAGGGGTATGAGTTCTCGCTTACATCTTTTTGACGTGTAGCTGGTAAGTAGCATTTTGCTATATTCCTTACTTTGGAATATTATGTAGTGAATTACACTTGCAATAATAGCGGTTTGTGATATAATATATTTCACGGCAAGTAATAAAGGTGATATCAATGGCAGATAACTATAAATTAATCGCACAAAATAAAAAAGCAAGACATGACTATTTTATTGAAGAAACTTATGAAGCAGGAATAGCGCTAGTAGGTACTGAGGTAAAATCCCTTAGAATGGGGAAATGCAGTATCAAAGAAAGTTTCATCAAATATGAAAATAGTGAATTATTCATAACCAATATGCATGTTAGTCCATATGAAAAGGGTAATATATTTAATAAGGACCCACTAAGGACTAGAAAGTTATTATTACATCGGTATGAAATTAACAAAATTCATGGTGCAGTTACCATTAAAGGCTATACCATTGTTCCATTAAAAGTATATCTAAAAGGTAGTCGTATGAAGATGGAAATTGGTATTGCAAAAGGTAAGAAGAAATACGATAAGCGTCAAGATATTGCTAAAAAAAAGATCAACGCCGTGAAGCCGAAAAGAAATTTAAAATTAGCAACCTGTAGAAACAATCTACAACCGTTATGATATCTGCTGGTTAGGCAAGTTCCTAACTCAGATTATATATACGGGGGTGTACTGGTTTCGACGGGGACATCAGAAGTTTAGAGCAGCCATTCGCAGATCACTGGGCCTGCGTCATCAACCTGGTAAATTAAATTTAAACGCAGAAAAAAAATAATTTTGCATTTGCTGCCTAATTAGGCGGCATGTCTCCCCTTAGTAACCCGTAGCTAGGGGCCGAGGCACCAATATTCACGGGGAACTTCACTTCCAAAGCTTTGAGGGAGATGAAGAATGATGAAGCTACTAAAATCTAAAGCCTGTCGTTAGGCGTTAGATGGAGGGAATGTCAGTATAACGACTGTAATGGGAGATACTCGATGGATGGGTCTTCGGACAGGGGTTCAATTCCCCTCACCTCCACTCAACAGAGTTACAATTAAATCTACATCAACATGATTTTCAAAAACGGTTATCTGCTGAACGAATGAGTGGATGATCTTTTTTTGTTCTTCATATGTTTTATCCTTAATACCTTTATGTTGTTATAGGTACATTTTTATTACTGGTTTTGTAAATGTTGCTGACTGCTATATGCTTCAGCTATAAAGGCTGTTAAATTAGCCTTCTGCTCTTCTAAATCGGTCATTTTTTTTGTTTCATACTTATATGGAACATGCCACTTGCGATAGCTTCAACTATGTTTGATATTTTACCTTCAACATCTGCCAGTTCCTTTTTTATGAGCTTCTAGGGACGTATTGGTTTTTTTTTATTCTGACTTGAAGGTAATCATACACCTTATCAGTTAAGTCGTCTATATTAGCCATTATTTTAGTTTCTATTGTATCAATTACTATGTTCTCTAGCTTGTCTTTTGATATAGGTTTAGCGTCACAAGTTTTCTTGTTTCTTCTAACCGAACACTCATATGTTGAGTATTCGGTTTTATTTCTTCCAGCTTTTTTTTGTTATTCCGATCATATTTGATTGACATTTTCCGCATTGAACAAGCCCAGAAAGAAGGTAATTAACTTTTCTAGGATAATTTCTAAAGGTTTTTTGATTAGCTTCCATTTTCTTTTTTGCCCTTCATAACTTCTCTTGATAAATTAGCCGAATAATATTCATTCATTCCCTCTATAACGGATTCAAGAATAATGGACTCAGGACTGTCATCGAACTTTTCGAGAGCAGACAATAGCTTGACTCCATATCTTTTTAATTCTCTTTTATAAAAAGCACTATCATATCTGTTACGTGCGAATCGATCTAGCTTATGTACAACTACAGCATCAAACAATTTTATTTTACTATCATTTGCATAAATTGAGGGCGATTATCGTTAGTGCCCGATAATGCCTCGTCACTATAGATCTTCGTAACAGCGTAATTGTTCGCGTTACAGAAGTCTTTTAAATATCTTATTTGAGCGTCTATACTTTCTGCTCGCTGGTTATCACTTTTATATCGAGCATATAATGCTACGTTCATGTAATCAGTCCTTACCTATTTATCAATAATTGCTTTCATCATTTTTACTAACATTTCTTTTCCTTCTTTGCTTAAATTAGAATTAGCATGGTTTTCGCCAGACTATAAACACTTCTCTAAGGCCAAGGGCGGTAAACCCAAAAGCAAAAAAATAAGAGGACTTGCATGGGTAGCTGTCAAGTGGGCTAGTTTCGTACAACCAAGGGTAATCATGTTAGAGAATGTGGAAGAATTTAAGACTTGGGGCCCGGTTGATGAAGATGGAAAAGTTATAAATGAGAAAAAGGGTGAAACCTTTACGCACTTCATAGAAGCATTAAAAGAAAATGGATACCAGGTTGAACATAGAGAACTTAGAGCGTGTGACTATGGGGCACCTACCACTAGAAAGAGATTCTTTTTAATTGCTAGAAGTGATGGGAAAGAAATTAAATGGCCAGAAGCCAACCATGGTGATCCTAATAGTATTGAAGTACAGCAAGGTAAGCTTAAGCCATGGAGACAGGCTGCTGAAATCATCGATTGGTCTATACCTTGTCCGAGTATCTTTGAAACAAGCGAAGAAATTAAAAAAAAGGTATGGGGTATCTGTTAAAAGACCTCTATCAGAAAACACATTGAAACGAATAGCTAGAGGAATACAAAAGTTTGTTATTGATAATCCCAAACCATTTATCGTAAGAATTGGACAAACTGGGTTTGGTAAAGATAAGTTGCAGTATCCTATTGAAAAACCATTAACAACGGTAACTACTAAAGCAGAACATTGCTTGATCACTCCATTTATCTCAACATATCATACCGAAACTAGGTACACTTACAACCGTTAATAAGTCAAGGTTAGTTTTCAATAACAAAAGGTCGAAGATAGAAACAATTAACGACTTAGATAGCAATGTTGTTAATCTAATTAGAGTTATTAGAGAGTGTCCGGAAGAGCTGGCCAGTTTAATTAAGTTTACTCCATGGGCTAGAGAGGAATACAGAAACAGTTATGAGAATACTGGTGAAAGCTTAGAGGATGCTAGACGTTTCATTGTTAGGTTATGGCAAGCGATTGGAGGAAAAACCAGTGATATAACAGGATGGAGTAATAATATAAAGCCTGTAGATAGTGGTAAAGGAAGATGGTCTAAATTAGATCGTTGCATACTAGAAACAACTAAAAGACTGCAGTCAGAAAAACTAAACATAGTACAAATTGAGAATATGCCAGCTGTAGAACTTATACAAAGATACAATAAACCATATGTGTTTATATACTGTAACCCACCATACATACTAAGCACTAGAAGTAAGAGAATATATAAACATGAAATGACGGAAGAGGACCATATAGAATTACTTGAAGTATTGAAGCAACATAAAGGCCCTGTGATGATATCTGGTTATGACCATGAAATATATAATAGTATGCTTGATAGATGGACTAAAAAGAAGCAAAAAGCCAATTGTGAATTTGGTAAACAAGCAATAGAAACAATATGGATGAATTATAATCCAGGAGGACACCAATTGAGTTTACCAGTTTAGAGGTATAGGCACTAAATATTAGTTTTCAGAAGTGGTATTTTGCTGTAGAGAGTATAGTTTCTTAAGTTCATTAATTTTAGAGAGAATTATGTATGTACAGCAGATTATTACAGTACCTAATATTTGTACTACGTTTAATACATCTATTCCAATACCCTTACCGAACCAATGATTGAAAATTTCAAAGCCAATAAATGAAACAAAAGCAACAAGTAGTAAGTAAACCAATTTTTTTTAGCATTGTAGCACCTCCTCATCTTATAACTAAATTATATATCAAATTTCATAAGATGGGAAGGAATTAAAAAAACTAAAGATTGATTTTGTATTGATTTAGAAAGGGTGAAGAAATTGAGAAAAGATCAAGTTGATAGAATGAATAAAATAAATGAACTTATACGGGTAATTGCTGATACTGACAGAAAGTTTTTTTTATTCAGATAGCAAAGGTAGTATATCAAAATTTGTTGAAGGTAACAAACTATTTTTTTATTGATAAATATACGGATAAGAAAATATATCCTTATCAATTATCAAAAAGAAAAGGATTTTCAGAAGGTGGAACATTGTGGGGATTAATTAATGATTTTAGAGAATGGATTATTACTGGTAGCAGTCGAATGGCAATAATGGCTATGGAGGATTACATTGTACAAGCTGGGGATATTCCATTGATGGTATGGATAAGGTAATATCTAAAGCTAAAGAAATTGGATACTTAAAACAGGATGCCACAAGCTTTAGGGATATGTGTTTGAAGTTAAAAGACAATGGAAACGAATGGTTATTAGGCTCAACTATCAAAAGAGAGTTAGAAGGCACAGGCAAATAATTAATTTAGGAGATATTAATCTCCTAAATCATGACTCAAAGTAACTAAAAAATTTCTCTAGTAATTCACAAACAAATTTCCACATAACAAGAACTACTATGAAAAATAGGATAAATCCAAGTATAGCCAATGGTGTATTTGGTGCTTCTGTAGAAGTGAACCAATTTTGACCATTCTCAACATAAGAAAAATCTTTCATATAGGTATGTGTAAGGTAAATGCCTTTTCCAAAAAGATATGCTTTAAAGGCTATAAATAAAATGCCTATGTAAAATATTTTATGCATTACATATGAGACTGTAAGTTTACCTAATGTGAAAAAAATCTTTTAAGTTATTCATTATTTATCACCCCTTGTATATTGTATCTTTTGGTGATGATAAAAGCAAGACAATAACAAAAATTGTGTTTAGCCCTGAGGAGTTATCCTCAGGGGCGTGAATAAATCGCATAATTAAAAAAAGCAATAATATGGGAATCGACAGGAAAGCAATAAAGCTAAATAAAAAACTATATAACATTTTAACACCCCCGGCTACTTAATAAGAAAATTGTACCATAAATCATTTAGGTTAACAAAGGCTTGGATTAGTAATGGTTAGTAGAATGGAGGAAAAGGAAGGTGAATATTGATGTTATTTAGAAAATGTCCGTATTGTGACGGTAAGAATTTATACATTCGAAGAACATCGCCCATAGAAGTGCTTGGATGCAGAGATTGTGACAAAAAAGTAAAAATGTTAAAAGCCAAAGGGCTAAGTGAAAAAGATATTAAGAGATTTATTACAAAGTGAGATATTTAATCGTTTGAGTCGGTAAAGTTCGGTTTAGTAGAGTAATGAATGGAGGATACAAAAGCAACGAACAATGCAAATAGAAAAACAGTAGAAGAGTGCAAAGAACAAGGGAGAGAGAAGCATGAGAGTTGAGTCGATTAGAAATGCAAAAGCTATCCATAAAATCAATAGATAGCTTTTTAGAAGAAGTTAGTGACATGTAAAATTGATTATTTTACTGAAACATTCAAAGTTCCAGTTATTTTAGAATCAGTAATATTATAAATAGAGATTTTGTAATCATGCTTATAATTAATAATAGTCCAGCACCTAATACACCAGATACCAAGGATGGATTTGTACCAATAGACCAGAGTTTTGAGGATGACTTACCGTTTTAGGAGGGGATTAGTATAAATATTATAGATGAATACAAAGACGTAATGGAAAGAATAGCAGTTGTAAAGAGTAGGCTCACTACAGCAAAGAGAGAGTTACAAAAGGAAATAGATGCTTGCAGACCTGGGGACATCAAAGGAATAAGGTACGACAAGGAGAAGGTACAATCATCGTTTAACCAGAAAGAAGCGATTGACACCTTAAATAACATACATATTTTCGACAGATATATTAAACTACTCAATGGGGAGTTGGGCGGTCTATATGACCAGCGCAGCGACCTAGAAAGGACAGTAAGCGAAATGGGGGACGTAAAAAAGACATATCTAATGTACAAACTTAAGGACCCCCGAATGCCTAATTGGAAGATTGCACAGAAGGTCCATGTGTCACCAGCAACGCTGTACAGAATATTGAAGGGATAGAAAAGGAATAGTAAAGTATTATATTGTTAAGAAATGGTTTCTACAGAACCATGTTATGATTATTATTAGAGTCTTTTTTGTATTACTTAATTGCTTTAATCTGTTATTATACTTAAATGTTTTAGGTGTTTTACGAAATAATAAACAATAACTAATAAAAAAAGAATAATATGTAATGTGTGATAATATATTAATTAAAGTTAAAATATTAAAAAATTGCAAATATGTTCCAATTAGGATTTAGATATGGAGAAAAAATTGATGCTAAATAAAAAGTATTAAATACATATTACTGATACGCTTTGATTGAATAAGATTTCAGTTATAATGATAACAAAAATGTGACGTAAGATGAATGCACAGAGGTAGGGGCCCATGAACCTAATACAGAAGACCAATAGAAGGTGATGGACATACAAATCACGCGGTATTATTAACTATTTACTTTTAGTATATAGTAATAATAAATCTTAAAATTAATAAGGAAGGAGATTAAATAATGGAAAAAGTTGTAAAATCTTTAATCTGTGTAATATTAACGTTTGCATTAGTATTTGGTTTTTTTTATGACTTTTAACACAGCTGATGTTCAAGCTGGAGGTTGTCATGGACAGTATATGGATCATGAAGCTGGAGCAGTAGTAGATTGTCCATAAATAAAAATTATTAGGGGACCAGTAAGGAGTTAGCAATGTAATGGAAGAATTCTACTATCTTTTGAAGTGAAAGGTAGTGAATTCTTCTGTTTTCATCCTTGAAATCAAAAAGAGGTAATTATTAATTTAATGGTAGATAACTCATAGTAGAAAAATTAAAGGGGAGAAAAATGGAGGATTATAGATGAAAAAATGGATAAAAATAACCTTACTAAGCATTTGCCTTGCTCTATTTATTGGAGTAATATATTTTTATAACAATAAAGAAAGTGACTATAATAAATTTAAACATATAAATTATACCGAAACATTTAAGCAACTTGAGAATGAATATATAGTTTATTTCTATATGGAAAACTGTAGTGATTGCGAAGAAATAGAAGATAAGTTTAAATCATATATTGTCAAGAATCCGATTATGCCAATATACTTAGTAGATATGAAAAAGAACAAAAAATAAATCCGGTTGGTATGACTGGAATAGCCATGTAGAAATATATAAGAAGGAGATTGGATTAATTAATAATGATGGTACAATAAAATATTATGGCGGGGAAAGTATAGAGAAATATCTAAATACAAATATTTTAAACAAGTTTGGTGATATCCAGTCATTCAAGATTGTAAAGGATGTGCAAAATAGTAATGTTTATGTAATGAACCTTACACCAGACATTGATAAATTCAATAATGATGCTTCTAAATTGACAATATCAGAAACACCTACTGTTATACATGTAAAAAAACAACCAGGTTTATGAATATTACTATAGTTCAGAAGTTGGCAAATACTTCTCCGACAAATCTCAAGTGAATCATAAAAAAATAGAAAATAGTATAAATTAATTATATATCTAATGCATGTATAAATGTGGATATGCATTAGATATATTTATAAAGTGTATTTAAGCTAGCCAACGAGACATCTTGTATATATGATCGATCAACACTTTAAAAATAAGGAGAAGAGATAGTTTTTTAAAATAGAAAATATTATATCAGTTAATGGAACTAAAGTACTGATTAGTGAAAAGTTGAGAGTAAATGAGAGTATTACCCATGTTAATATGGTATTGTCAAGAAATATAGTCCTTCTTCAAAGAGCCTTTTCGGTTATGAGCTACCGAGAGGGCTCTTGTTATGCAATAAGTATCTATCATGTAGATAGGATAAGGGTAAGAATATATCAATTAATCCAAGAGTGGGCGGGTGGAGATATATGTATAAGATCGAGAAAGTCAAAGACGGATATGTATTATTCAAAGGCGGAATGTTTAATCAGCACCATACACATTTAAAGAGTTACTGTATCTGTAAGCAAATAAGATATAACGTAATGCATAGTAAGATACCCAAGACAAGGAATATAAGATTACTATATAGCCACATAAGGATATCACAAGACAAGGAATACACACAAAGGATACAGGAACTTACAGACATACGTAACCACAAGGGGAAGCAGATATATTATAACAGAGCATAGAAGTCATAGAGGCTTCTTATTTTTTATGCTAAGAAGTGTATATAGCAATACAATACCATGTAGGAATGTAGGTGATATGAAATGTTAACCAAAGAGAAGGTACAAGCAATTACGTTGCTAATAAGCGGAGATAACAAGAAGACCGATATTGCTGAAATGTGTGGAATTCACAGAACTACGCTGTATGATTGGATGAAAGATGCTGAATTTAAGGCAGAGTGGGACAGACGTCTACGTGAAATTCAAGCTTACGGAGACAGCACGATCAAGCTAATTTAGCCAAGTCTATCAGTAACATCGTAAAGATAGCCAACGATGAAGTAGCAAGTGATAAAACGCGACTAGAAGCTAACCAATACCTTATAGATAGGGTACTTTGGAAGACTACCACTAAGATTGATCTAGAAGCAATTGCCTGAAGCTGGTTGGAAAAGAGTCGATAATTTAGACACCTTATTTAATTATGAAGGGAACTCGCGGTCAATTAAACAAGGTGTTCCTTATATTGGTTGCAATCAGTGCACATAACAGATAAACAGAAAGAATCTATTAAATTTAGTTTTAATGGGAGCAGAATAAGGATAATATCTGGATATTGTTCGCAATTGTATTTGGATGATGTTACCGTCAAAATAGATGGCGTTGAGCAAAGTATTATTTGGAATTATGACAGGAATACATACAATATTTTAGTCTTTGAAAAAACTGGATTAGAAGATAAAATGCATGATGTAGAGATAATAAACAATAAAGACTTAGATATTGTTTTTTTTGATGCAATAGATATTGATGATGGAACTCTGTAAATCAAACTTTATCACCAACCAATGTAAATGCAATAGTATCTGATTCTAATATAACTCTTAATTGGGATGCTGTTTTCAGATGCAGATAGCTATACTATTTTAAGATCAACTACATCAGGCACAATAGATACAGTTATAGCAAGTAATATTACAGAGACTACTTATACAGACACAAATGTTACTCCTGGAGTAACGTACTATTGTAGTACGTGCAGTTAAGAACGATGTGGAAAGTGCTGATTCAAATATCGCGTCAGCTATGGTTGAAGAAAATACTAATTTAGCGGACTTACAGATTAAGTTATCTACGACAGATATTTATGAATATCGAATGACAATAGATGAAGTTGATGCATTTAAGAATTGGTATATTGCTAGATCAAATGGTACAGGGCCTGCCATTCTATAGTTTTGCTGACGATTCAAATACTGAACCATACACAGATATAAATGAGTACTTGATTTTTGATAAAATAGTTTGGTTAAAAGTAAAAGAATACTTAAACTAATATATTATAGAACAAATAAAAGAAAATATAGCAAGTAGTGAAAAAAAACTAAGGAGGAACATAAATGAAGAAATACGGTAAAATATTCAGTATGATAATGTTTGTAGCACTAATGACGATTAATTCACATAAGGTATTAGGTGCTGAAGGTGAGCATTTAGGAACTTGGGAAGCTAAGGCTAGTATGCCAACAGCAAGATACGACATAGGTGTAGCAGAAGTAGATGGGAAAATATATGCTATAGGTGGCATTAGGTCTGATTATCTTAACTCAGTAGAAGAATATGATCCCCAAATTACAACTATAGAAACACCTACAGCACCGATGTGAATACTTTTATGAATTGGTATTTTGATAGAGGCGCAGGACAAGGAGCGGCTTATTATGTCTTTGCGAAAGACTTTAATGTGGCACCTTATGTAAGCAGAAAAGATTATATTACATATGATAAAATAATTTGTATTGAAGTAAATGAGTACATAAAATAGTACATTCAAGAGGGGGTATCGCTAATGATATCCCTTTTTTTTCATTACTAAAAGAAACATTAGGATAGGTGTATGGTGTAATATATACTACATAGTAAACATCCAATAGGAGAATTGAGTGGAATATATTTATTGTCGTGGTAATGTCGCAAAGATTAGCCACATAATAATAGTTATAGAAGGAAACAAAAAGTTGTATGAATTAGTTAGGTTGTTGTTAGAAAAATAAAGGATAATATAATTGATTAATAATTCTAATATTTATAGTATAAAAGAATTTGAATTATATAATATACATACTAATATTTATTTATAACTAAAAAATATGGTAATTTTACATTTTTTATGATAAACTCAAATAATTATACAGTAATTATAAGGGTGATGAGGTAAATGGCAAAGCAATTTCCAGATTTTTTTTCCAGTAGACTGTCCGCCAAAAGAGGCAGAAGCAAGAGAATTAGAAGTGTATAGATTCTGTAATAATAGTCAGCCTCAAAGCGATGATTTTTTATCATATATACGATTATATCCACAAAGGAATAAGAGATTAAAAGACAATATAAAAGGCGTATGGATTATCAGTATTTGGAGATTATAGAGATGTGAAATAATTCATAACAAAAGCACCGATTAGTACATATAGACCTTCCTTTCAGGAAGGGTTTGCTTTTGTCTTAAGATATACTAAATGTCAATTTTGTCTATATATTAGCCTCAAGCCAATTACCTATATATATAATTTGAAACTTATATCTTGGTGTTGTTTTTTGATTGTGAAAGAATAAATCATCTGATATAATTATGATAATATAGGTGTATGATTGTGAATATACGATAGTGGTATTTAAGATAGTCGTAAATACTCCTGAAAAGGTATCTTATACGACT